>MDTD01102884.1_pt1 | contig 14699 bp, 10 predicted proteins | sample 811221 | NCBI WGS metagenome assembly MDTD01 (sample SAMN05326646, study PRJNA326480) | marine metagenome | isolation source: seawater | place: Pacific Ocean: South West | collected 2011
AAAACGGAATCGGAGTTTAAGTTGAGGTTATTGAAGGTCGTCTCTGAGCTACACTCAAGAGTACGGCTCGGCAACAACACATAAGGCTGGCCATTTGCGAGCCTTTTGGCCTCACTAATCACATAGACCTGCGAATCATCCCGGTCTTCACAGCAAGGTCGGTCGTGCTTTTCAATCGTATCACTAACAGCGAAGGACTTCGCCACCTGACAGCATGAAACTTTTTGGTCGACTATATCTATATCGACACAACAAGTCTGCTCAAAATCACAGCATTGTGATGGAACAGAGAAGGTCAGACAAATTAATACAACTAAGAACTTCTGCATCAAACTAATCACAATTTCAACAAAAGTAGTTTAGAACGAGCTCACATCTATTTTATGGACGTCGGCGGAAAAAGAAAAGGCATTTTTACTCGAGGACACATACTACTGCGAAAGATGATCCTTCAGAAGTTGACCGTTGAGCAAAGAGACTGCTTCAATCAAACGTTCCGATGCTTCCAAATAACTTAGGTTAATGCGTAGGAATGTTCGCTGGGCAGTCAGAAAGGAAAGAAAGTCCAACTGCCTACTCTCAAAACCTGTTTGCACAAGTCGCAGATTTTTCTCAGCAATCGGTAACATGGTTTCACGATACCTTTGCTCAGCCAGTCGTGAATTTTCATAATCCCGAAAGACTTCACTCGCCCGAACCCGCAACTTAATACGCAAAACACTCAGCTCATTTTCCATCGACTTGAGCCGAGCCTGAGCGGCGGTGATATTCCCTCGATTATCGTCAAAAATCGGAATCGGAACTCCGATTTGTATATTTGCAATATCATCATCGGTGAGGCTGTGATGACGAAAACTGAGCATAAATTCAACATCCGGCGAGTTATCGGCCTGTTGCCTTTTCAAAAACAGTTTTTGCTCTTCAATCTTGTACTGCAACAAAGCAACTTGTGGGTTTTGCAAAATAATAGAATCAACAATGAAGTCCCATGAAACAGGTTCAATGATCTTATACAACTCTCCAGTCACCCGACTGACCTGATCTTCTTCCACTCCACAAAGACTTCGTAATGTATACCAGGCAGTCTTTACATCCTGCCCGGCCTGCAAAGCCTGCAGGTGAGCCTGCTCGTATTCCAACTGCGATTGCAAAAACACGTGCTGTCCCGACTGACCGGACTCAAACAGCTGCTTAGTACTTTGCATCGAATCGAGTGTGCTTTTTTGTAATTGCCCAAGCGTCTCCAATCGCTTCTGAGCGATCAGTAGTTTGCCAAATGCAATCGCGACATCCGTCTTGATACGTTGCTGCATTAACGAGTATTCAAATTGAAATTGGGTGAGCTGATTACCTGCCAATTCGATTTCCAATTGTCGTTTTTTGCTCGCTGGAATCATCTGACGAACGAACACACCATGTGCTCCATTGGAATCGTGCATCCCAATTTCGTTGGCATGATAGCCAACTACCGGATTGGGGTAGAGCCCTGCCTGTGTCTTAACCCCTTTGGCCGCTTCTATTCGATGGCGAGCTGCATGCACAGCCGGGTTTCGCTGCAACGCCAATTCCTGAAAGTGTTTGAGATTCGAGGCATCCTGAGCGCAAAGTGGTAGACTCAATCCCTGAAGTACAAGAATTGTCATGATGACCACTAACTGAACGGCCGGACGGCGCATACCTATTTCCCTGATTCGTACAATCTAGGAAACAAATCGCCTGATAGAAGAGATTCCTGCAGAGAGATCTGTTTAAAAGAAGCAAATACTTGTTAACCGCCCGGGTTATATTTTGCTTCCAGGTCTCCGGAATCAGCCATCCGTTTAAATGCCTTAAGAGAAATACGGATACCATCTTCGATCGAAGTTAAGGGCATTTCGGGGAAGGTCGCCAAAGTTTGCTGAGCGTCCAGATCGTTTACAAACGGCATACCCTGAGCATCCGGTTCGATACCAACGTCGACAGCTGCCCATTCAAGTTCATCTGCAACCCTGATAATCGTCTCAATGAATTGCTCCGTATGGATTGTTATCCCACGTAAATTAAAGGCTCTATATCCATCAAAGGGAGCTATCGCAGCTTCTGCAAACCCGGCTCCAACATCTCCGACAAAGTGAAAATGTTCTCTGCCCTGATACGGCATGCGGAATTTCTCTCCAGCAGCGGCACACTTGAGCATGGCAGTAGGTGCGGAAGTCATTCCCAAATCACGCCCCGGACCATAGCAGGTCGACAAACGAATACTCACTGTCGGAATCTGCGTCTCACGGTGAAAGGCCTGCGCCATCCCTTCATTACAAATCTTCCAGTAACCATATAAGTTGGGTGGCAAATAAGGCACGTCCGTGGTTACTGTTTCCCCGGGATACAGATCGCGCGGGCCATAGACTGCCGAACTGGAGGCAAGGACCAAACGTTGTAACGAATCCAGCTTGCTGGCGGCCTGAATGACGTTGCGAGTACCAATCACATTGACTTCCATTCCCTGCAGGGGGCGTGCCATGCAATCAGGAGTCTGAAAAGCCGCGAGATGAATAATCTGATTCGGTGCTGTTTGGGTTATGGCTGCTTCGACCTGCTGAAGGGATGTAATATCACCTTCAATAAATTCGAGACGATCGCGATAAGCCGGATGAATCCGACTTAGATCCTTTTTACGACTCAACCCAACAACACGGTCGATTCCATGATCGAGCAAATACTGAACAGTCGCAGCGCCAATACATCCGGTCGGCCCTGTCACAAAGGCAGTTGCCATAACTCACTCTCTCTTTCCAATGACCTGCAATCTAGTACCGCAGTTTAGAACCATCAATTTCCTGACTCCAGACATCAATCCCACCCGCCATACTTTGGGCCTGATCGAATCCCTGCCCTCGCAACCACTGAGCAACTTGCAGACTACGTCCACCATGATGACAGTGAATCACAACATGACGCTGTTTATGGGGCTCAAGCTCAGCGACTCGTTGCTGAATTTCACTCATCGGAATCAACTCGGCACCTTCAAGATTCACATAATCCCATTCGTTTTGTTCCCGGCAGTCCAGGAAATAGAAATCCGCTCCTTCATCCAGTAGTTGTTTTGTTTCGGCAACAGAGATTTCCAGGCCCAATTCACTCATCAGTGGCTTCCTTACTTTTCACAGAGTCAACGACTACATAAATTCATTCAAACTGTTATGTTCTATCTATGGCTGGCATGCAATCCATTGATACCGAAAAAGCTCGTGAGTTTGCGGCCCAGACCGTTTCCAAACTCCGCAAAGCAGGGTTTCTCTCGTACTGGGCGGGTGGTTGTGTGCGCGATCATCACCTCCAAAAGACTCCCAAAGATTACGACGTTGCCACCAATGCCGTTCCGGACGAAATCCGTAAGCTCTTTGGTAAGCGAAGAACGCTGGCGATCGGTGAATCCTTTGGCGTGATTACATTGATCGGCAGCAAAGATCAGGGCAATATCGAAATCGCAACGTTTCGCGAAGACATCTCCTATAGTGACGGCAGGCGGCCGGATCGCGTCACCTATAGTACTCCGGAAATCGACGCTCATCGACGAGACTTCACCATCAATGGAATGTTTCTCGATCCAACGACCATGGAAACTATCGACTACGTCGGTGGCTTAGTGGATCTAGAGAGTCGGCTTATTCGAGCCATCGGCGATCCTGTCGAACGGTTTGACGAAGATAAACTGCGTATCTTTCGAGCTATACGATTTGCCACGACGCTTGCATTCGACATCGAACCGAATACTCTGTCAGCGGTTAGGAAGTATGCCGGCAATTTGAGTCAGGTATCACGAGAGCGTATCCTTGTCGAACTTCAGAAGACAATCTCGTCCCCTCATCGCACTCGTGGAATCCAACTGCTTTACGAAACGGGGATCCTGCCTTACGTCCTGCCCGGGACAATGGTCGATGAGCAGTCAATCGAACTGGTCAAAGCATTACTCACCAGGCTACCGATTGATGATACCGCATTGAGTCTGACAGCCATTTACAGAGCCCTTGCTCCAGAATCCCCGGCAGGTGACGTACGCAAGACCATCAAGTCAATGAAGGCCTCCAATGACATTGCTACAGCAGTCTTTTGGATGTTGCAAAACGTAGAACACCTGATGAATGCTCATAACAAACCGTGGCCCTTGATTCAACGGTTGCTCGTTGATCCCTTGGGACCGAGGACATTGCAACTGGCCGACGCGCTGGCCACCGCGTCTAATTTGTGTCGTGACGGCATCGTCTTCTGTGAACAAAAACTGCAGCTGTGCCACACCGAACTTAATCCGGAAGCGTTTTTAAAGGGAGCCGACCTGATTGAATTGGGCATGACACCCGGGCAGGCTTTCTCTAAAGTTCTCGCAGCCGTTCGCGATGCACAATTACTGGGTGAAATTACAACTCCGGAGGATGCTCGAAAAATGGCACAGGAAATCTATTCGTCGTATTTGTAAGAGCTGAACAAATTATGGAAGCAGCAGACTTCATTAATTTACTTTCGCGGTGGGGCCACATTTTACCGGCGGTGATTTTAGTGGGTGGCGCTATCTTTATGAATCTAGTGTTAATCCCGGCCTTGAAAACGAGTGACGATGCGGCTGAAGTTAAGGGACGTATCAAACGCGTTTGGGCGTTTGTCATCATGATTTGTGCCGGCATTATTATTGTCAGTGGATTTTACAATGTTTACATCGTCTTCAAAGCAGATCCGAAACCCTCTCCGGTCTATCATGCGGCCTTTACAGTAAAATTGATCTTAGTAGGAATCGTATTTTATGTCAGTTCGCTGCTCACCGGTCGTAGTGAAGTCGCTATCAAGTTTCAGGAGCAGGAAGCTAAGTGGGGTAAACTGAACATGATCGCTGCAATCCTGGTAGTCCTGTGTGCAGGTGTGATGAAAGTTGCTCCCAGAATTCCACGCAACACGCCCACCTCAGATGCAATACAATCCGAAGTACAACCACCTGCTAACCAATCAGAACAAATCCCCGTTGGGCAAATCAATTCCACCGATCAAGGATAAACGGCAACATGAACAAGAAAGCCAAGAAACGACTCGCTGTCATTCGCAAGAAACAGAAAGATCTACAACATCGCATCGTGTGTGTGAAGCAACAGAATGACGAGCCTGGCGAACTCGAAGCTCTGGAAGCGGAATTAGCTAAAATCACAGCCGAAGCTGAGGAATTGAAGAACTCCTAAACTCGTTTGAGCAGACTACCCGGCTTTTTTCGCACGGTAGACAGCAATATCATCAACGCCATCCCCATCAAAATCGCCAACGACGGGTGTATCCCCGTTTCCACCGTGCTGGAATACTTCATCGACCGAATCAATATGGCGGTCACCGTTTAGATCAATCTTCCAGATACCGTTTCGATAGAGTCCCAGCTCATCAATTCCATCGCCGTTAAAGTCGCCTACGACAGGAAGATCTTCGGAATCACCAAACGCAATCACAGCATCGCCCTGAGAGATCCGGCCATCTCCATTCAGATCTAATCTCCACTGACCGTCCCGATAAGTTCCGATGTTTACAACACCATCTCCGTTCCAGTCTCCCGCGACCGCGATCTCATTACGTCGCCCATACTGGAAGACATGATCCACAACGTCCGCCCGGACTTGTCCCTGAGCGGACTTTTGCAACAGGCGTGGGCGAGATACCGGGGCATCTTTGGGAGGTACGTTTTTGGGTTGTGATTTTACAATTTTGTTTGCTGCATCAGGTAAACCGGGATCCTGTTCGACTACGGCATTATCGCCCGGCCACTGCAATCCAAAGACACCAATATCATCTTTGCCATCGCCATCCCAGTCACCAACCACCGGTTGATCCTCGTGGCTGCCCATCCGCGCCCAGAGATCTTCTTCGTCCCATGTTCCGTTGCCGTTAATATCAATAAACCAATATCCATCCACGAAGATAGCGACATCAGCAACGCCATCTCCATTGAAATCTCCAGTCAGTGGCTGAACACTAGCGTCGCCCATTTTGATATATTGCAGATTAATGGGCTCTCCATAAATAGAAACAGCACTCCATGTTCCTGAGTCCATAGTTTCAGGATTCCAACGCGCGTCAAACTGCACTACAGTGGTCGAAACCATACTTAGTTGACCAGCCGCTTGTGGCCGAAGTGGGCCTCGTGGATTCCCGCCGTCGATCACACTGAGGTGCCATGAATTTGCCCCGAGCTGAGTCGTGTTTTGCCCTGAATAAACCGGAATGACCCGGCCTTCAGTCAAATCCTGTCGCGTCAATTCAATCGGCTGCGTTGGAATGCCTTCCGGAGCTTTGACGGTGCCGACTCCGTGATCCGGAGATTCTCCCCAGGGACTATCTTTCGGCGCTGTCACAGGGAATTTTGTAGCTGACGTGGGGACGATTAACGGAACGACTTCTGCCTGATATTCACTGAACAGGTAATCCGTAGCTACTTCACCACCTCCAAGAGTGATGTCATAAATCGTATCTGCTGCAGAGTCCACCCTGCCAGCGCCGCTGCCGGCATAGTCCGGACCGTCAAAATATCCTTCCGGTTGAACTTCCTGCAATGTATACCTGCCTGGAATCATGTTTCGAAAAACGAACTCACCGCGGTAGTCGGTTACCGTGGTGAACTGTTCACCGGATTCAGTGTTTGTCAGCACAATCGAAACGCCTGAGATTCGCTGATCTTCCGCATCCAGCTGACGGTTACCTCGAAAGCGAATTTCCTGTTCGTCATGCACTTCAAATGCATCACCATCACGAAAGACGACACCGGAAATAGCTGTCGGACGAACTTCAGAGAAGTTGTATTGGATCGCCTCGTCACCTGCAACCAACTCGATCGGTCCAAGACGATCCCCGCCATCGGAATCACCTTGAGCCACGCCGTTAACGGTTCCCGGAGTATCCGGTCCATCGAGGTAGCCGACTGGAGTCGTTTCCTGAATCCAGCAGGATCCGGGCAGTATTTCTTCAAAAACGTATTCACCATTTGCATTGGTAAGCGTTGTTTGGATCAATTCTCCGTCGTTACATACTAATGAGACCGTTACATTGCCGAGCGGTTCATCCGTTTCCACCGTAACGACACCTCGAACTTCTGCGGTGTCCGTTTCTGCAAAATCAACGTGAGTGATATCGCTACCACCAGCAGTTATGTCGATCTCGGATACCGTATTCGGATCAAGCACTGTCCCAACCGCCGTGTCTTGCCATTGTCCGGCAAATGCCACACTATCGATTAGTTCTTCTGGCTGGACTTCTCTGACTTCGTACGTTCCAACTTCGAGGCCTCTAAAACCATACGCACCACTCGCATCAGTCGTCGCGATTTGTCCGGTCGAAACGTAGCCATGAGGTTGGAGTTTCCAGAGTTCGATTTGTACATTGGCTATGCCGTAATCCTGTTGATCTCGATGTTGGTTATTATTCACGTCCATAAACACGGAACCTGCAATACTTACAGGTAATGGTGTTTGCGAGGTCGATAAAAACGCCGCTGCCGTCCGGTCACGCATTCCATTCGCATCATCAGCAGGAAGTGTAAGACCTGATTCTGTTAACGCGGCGTCATAACTATTTCGAAACACAGCCATAGCGCCAGCATCTCTGTAATTATCAGCTGAGAATTCAGCGACAATCCGCACGCCTTGAAATTCGATCCCGGACGTAATGGGATCAATTCCCTCATTGATTTGCTGATCTGAGCCGGAGAGAGCAATCTCCACCTCGTCCACATCCAACTCAAGCAGCAGACGATCACCTGCCACAAAGTGTTGGAAATCCAGAATCAGTACGCTGCTTCCGTCCTGCACTGTAGCGGTCACCGATGCTGCTGGATTTTGTGTCGTTAACTGAGCGATCGTGAGCGGAAATGCCTGATCGGCTCCGATTCCTCCGTCCTGATTATCGAAGATAATGTCGCCGGCATCGAAGCCAATGTCATTATGATCTCCATGAATAATCAGTCTGGTAAGTTCTGTATTTTCGGCGCCCTGATCAAACGCGATTTCCAGAGTATCCCCTCGAGCGTCCGAGCCCAGATCACTTTCGGTGTAGACCACGCCTAACTGCAGTACGTCCGCAGCCAACAGGCAGCGTTGTTCCAGCAGTTCAAAACCACCCAATGGCGCCTCTGTGGAACGACGCTGTTTCTCAGCACCGTTTCGCCAGACTGAATGGAAGGTAGTTTTTAGTTTCTTCATATGCTCAATTATTTCGCCGAAGCTGTCGGCTGTTCACTTACTCTGACTCGAACGGGTTGAACCGGAGCTAGCGGCCAGGTTCGTACGGAAGTGTCAAAACTGCCGGAGACCAGTAATCCACCCAACCCATTAGCTCGGGGGATATAGTCCAGCGAAGTGATACTACCGCTGTGGCCCTTAAACATTTTGCGAATCGATTGTTTTTGTAGATCCCAAACGGAGACCTGGTTATCGGTGCCCCCAACGGCAACTTCATGGCCGTTACCACAATCGGCAATGGCAAAGGGAATCACACTGCCGAGTGGAATACGGAAACTGGCCGCCGTGTCTTCCAGATTCGTAACGAACATCGTACGGTCATCCGAGACACTCACAACCAGGGAATCGTCGTTAACGAATTTCAAATCTCGCACACGACGACGATGTGCAACAAATTCTCCCAGTGGCTGACCTGAGTCCACCGACCACAGGCGGATTGTTCCATCCCGTCCACCGGTTGCCAAAACTTTGCCGGAACCAGAAAAACCGATGGCTCGCATATCCCCGGTCTGCCCATCGAGTTTGTGCAGAACATTACCGGTAGCTAATTCCAGCACGAGAATATCATTCGAAAATCCAACCAGACCTAGTGTTCTAGCATCCGGTGAAATGACGAGACGCGCCACCGTATGATCCAGTTGGAGAATTTGGCGACTTAAGGATCCGCTGGCGGCATTCCACATCAGCACTTTACCGTCATCACCGGCGGTTACGACTTCTGTGGAATTCGGGACAAAGGCCGAAGTACGAATCCAACCGGAATGACCCAGGAGTTGGTGAGTTTGAATTCCACTGGTTAAATCCCAAACGCGTACGACATGATCGTCACCGGCAGTAATTAGCAACTTTCCTTCGGGGTGAAGGCTCACAGTGCTTATTACCGGTTGATCGTTGTCAAACGGTATCGCTTTGGAAAACCCGTCTTCCGCGCTGGCGGAAATCACCAACAGCAGCAAGGTAGCGATATATAGGAACGTCCTGATTTTTTTCACTCTGATTGCTTCCGTGCAATAACGTAAAACGAGGGAAATGGTACCTCTTTTTACGTATCGACGGATTCAATCGCAGTGGCGAATAAACACAAAATAGCTAGGGACGTAACAATTAACCGATTGTATCGGTTAGGCAATTTCTAACAGACTGAGCCAGCTCTGTGAGAAAACATCCGTAGTAACAGAATGAGAATTACAATTCCCGAAGCTCGGGGCCGGTATAAACCTGACGCGGTCGACAGATTCGTTTCGATGGAGAAGCATGTAATTCCTGCCAATGAGCGATCCAGCCTGGCAGACGCCCCATGGCGAAAAGCACTGTAAATAACTCGACAGGAATACCGATGGCTCGATAGATGACACCTGAATAGAAGTCGACGTTTGGGTAGAGTTTCCGAGCAACAAAATACTCGTCTTCCAATGCTACTTTTTCGAGTGCTTGTGCGATTTCAAAAAGTGGATCATCCAGGTCGAGTTTCTCCAGCAAGACGTCGCAGGCACTTTTGATAATGCGTGCCCGAGGGTCGTAGTTTTTATAAACTCGATGGCCGAATCCCATCAGACGGAAACCGTCCTGTTTATCTTTGGCCATGCCAACATACTTTGCCACATCGCCATCATCATCAGCAATTTGAGAAAGCATATTTACACAGGCTTCATTGGCACCACCATGCAGCGGTCCCCAGAGAGCACAAACTCCGGCAGCAATGGAAGCATAAAGGTTGGTATTGGCTGAACCAACAACTCGCACTGTCGAGGTGCTACAGTTCTGTTCGTGATCGAGATGGACGATCAGAAGTAGATTGAGTGCATCCACGAAGTCTGAATCCACTTCATAGTGTCCCTGTTCATCAGCGAACATCATGGTGAGGAAATTCTCAACGTAGCCTAGCTCCGCCTTGGGAGCCACAAATTCCTGTCCTGTACGATGGCGATGAATATAAGCCGCGATGGTCGGTAGCGTTGCAATCAACCGTTGGGTTGAATTCTGAACCTGTTGAGCATCGAGCGGATCAACCTGATCCTGATGATGAGTCGACAACGCGTTGACACAAGCAGCCAGCATGGCCATCGGGTGGGCTTCACGTGGAAAAGCCGAAATCAACTTAACCATGCCTTCGGGCAACTGCATATCAGAGATCACAGCCTGACGAAATGTCTCACGTTGTTCATCCGAGGGAAGCTCGCCGTTTAACAACAATAAAGTGGAATCGATGAAGTCACACTTCTTGCAGATTTCTTCGATCGCGTAGCCTCGATATCGGAGAATTCCTTTTTCACCATCCAAAAAGGTGATGGCACTTTGAGTCGAACCTGTATTCACAAATCCTTCATCAAGCGTAATGATCCCAGTCATCCCACGCAGCTTGCTGATATCAAGCCCTTGCTCGTTCTCGGTACCTACGATGACAGGGAGTTCGAGTTCGTGTTCACCGATCGAAAGTTTGGCAACATCTGACATGCAGTGCAGTCCTTGGCGTAAAAACAATCCCAGATGAATTCAATCTGGCAGCAGATAAGTTATTTCTAATCCCCTCTAATATAACATTCTGAATTCAATTTAATAGCAGACTGCCATCCTTGTTTTAGAATGTCTGGTTTACGTGCGCATAAAAAAACCTCACCATAAAACTGACTTATCGTGAGGCTGCAAGTGGCTGAGATTGCTGTGCACCTAAGGCTTTGACTGCTCCAGACTATTCCAAACAGGCACATGCTTTTTGACCTTTGAGATGTATTTTTGGATTGCTTTATTACGACGTTGATTCTTAATCGTTAACTCAATTTCTCCCTGGACCTCGGTAAACTTTTCACGCCCTTCGGGTCGGTGCGTATTCACGCGAATAATATAGAACCCTTTCTCATCTTCGATTACCGGACTCATTCGATTCACTGGAATATCAAAAGCTACCTGTTCCACTTTTTCACTTACCAGATCACCTTTTTCAATGGTTTCATACTTCCCACCACTCTTGGCTTTCGGACCTTCGGACTGAGCTGCTGCCACTTTTTCAAAAGGTGCTCCCTGAAGAACACTGTTGCCCAATGCACAGATTTTTTGATAGGCCTGTTGCTTGGATTGATGATTCTTAAATTCAACCGTCAGCTGCTCGAAACTAACAGCCTCGGTGATCTTATAGTCTTCTACGTTGTCGTAGTAATAATCGAGCAAATCCTGGTGGGTGATTTCATAATTCAGTTTCACATCCGTTGCAATCGCCTGACGCCCAAAGTTGGTTTCAGCAAATTCCTGTTTTGCCTGGTCCAATGATGAGCCAAACGTACGCAAGATCTTATCCAGTTCACGCAGCGTATCAACCTGATGCTCGACCATCAGCGTGCAAAGTTGAGTCACCTGCATATCTGTGGCTCGCAGGCGTTTCATTTCCGCTTTATCAGCTGTTTTGACTTTCGGTAGAATTTCTTTAATCGAGGAGGCAAATGCAGAATTAATCACTTCCGAGGCACGTTCTTCAAACTCTTCCAGTTCTTCAGTCTTCATCGACCGCTTAAAGGCCAGATACAGGATTTTTGAATCAATGGCTTGAATCAATAGATTGCGTAATAACATCTTCTTCTGCATCTCGATTTCACGACGGTGCTTATCTAGTTGTGCTTTAGGTTCATCTTTGAACATCAACCACATAACAATCTCTACCTGAGGCATGATGTCACCGGCCAAAATATACTCCGGCCCAACGGTCGCCAGAACGGCGGTGGGTTCATAGAGATCAGGGTTCGGAAGTGGAGTGGTCCCGGGATTCGTCGTGGAATTCCGGTTATCTGCAGTCGCGGCTACGGTCGCTACCGGTCGCTCGCCAGGTCCGGTATTGGTCGACGAAGGAAAGCTCGCACGAAACGGCTGTGCTGCCAAAGGCCGCAGAGACAGACCACCGGTAATTGCCAAAGCAAGGGAGAGAATTACAAACTGCGACTTCATCGTTTTCATAACAAACCAAGGATGCCCTTTTGAGCGATGCCACCTAGCCCCAGCGGGGGCTGGTGAATCGTGGAATTCTAGGGCGTTATCGCTTATGGTTGCAACACTGATTTCACAAAGTCGACCATACTTTGATCATTCTTAACCTCTGACGGAATCGTTACATAGGCACTTTTATGATCAGCAATCCTCAAAGCTCCATTCGCATTACGAGCAAGCTGTTCGATTCGCTGACGATCGAGATACCGAAGCCGGAGAAATCGTCCTTCCTGGCTTATAGATTGAATCTGCCAGATTGCCGCCTCTAAACGAATCTCGGCCAGTTGTAATAGCTGCTGCACACTCGGAGGCAAACGCCCAAAACGATCGACTAATTCCTCTTCCAAAGTGTGAATCTGCTGAAAATCGTCGAGTTTTGATAGGCGTCGATAGAAGTCAATCTTTGCTCGGATATCGGTCACATAATCTTCGGGTAGGAACGCATCTACCGGAAGATCCACTTCGATATCGATCCCGAGTTTAGGTGGCTGCTTCTTAATCTGGCGGACGGCATTTTCGAGCAAACAACAGTAGAATTCGTAACCGACCGTGGCGATATGGCCGGATTGCTGAGCACCGAGGAGATTACCAGCCCCCCGAATTTCCAGATCTCGCATGGCGATTGCAAAACCAGCTCCCATTTCTGAATACTCTTCGATCGCGCGCAAGCGTCTGGCGGCATCCGGAGTGATGTGTTTATGCTGATCGACCAATAAGTAACAGTAAGCCCGATGCTTATATCTTCCCACTCGCCCTCTTAACTGATGTAGGTCAGCCAGTCCGTAACGGTCCGCCTGGTCAATGAAGATCGTATTGGCATTGGGAATATCTAATCCGCTTTCTACGATGGTTGTCGCCAACAGCACATCAAATTCGTGATTTACAAAGCCAACCATCACGCGTTCCAGTTTGGACTCTTTCATCTGACCGTGACCGATTTCAACGCGAGCTTCCGGCACCAACTCCATGATCTTCCGTGCCAGTCGTTCGATGTCGCTAATACGGTTATGCACAAAAAAGACCTGCCCACCACGACTCATTTCACGATGGATGGCAGCCTGAATTATGTCATCCTGAAATCTTAAGACTCGGGTCTCCACAGGGACACGCTCTTCCGGAGCGGTCAGTAAATTGGAAATATCCCGAACTCCGACCAGAGACATATGTAAAGTACGAGGTATCGGAGTGGCCGACAGCGTTAAGACATCAACATTGTTACTGACATTCTTTAAGCGTTCTTTAATCTCAACTCCGAATCGCTGTTCTTCATCGATAATCACCAACCCGAGATTATTAAAACGTACATCCTTCGAAGCCAGACGATGCGTTCCTATCACAATGTCCGTCCTGCCGCTGGCTAACCCGTCTACGACCTCCCGTTGTGCGGACGGCGAGACAAATCGGCTTAGCCGAGCAACCTCAATGGGAAATTGAGCCATCCGCGATTTAAACGTCTGATAATGTTGCTCTGCTAACACCGTCGTCGGTACTAACATCGCCACCTGATAGCCGCTATCGACGGCCTTAAAGGCTGCCCGCATTGCCACTTCTGTTTTGCCAAATCCGACGTCGCCACATAACAGACGGTCCATAGGGCGAGTACTTTGCATGTCTTCTTTAATATCAGCGATACCATCCAGCTGATCCGAGGTTTCCTCATAAGGGAAGGAAGCATCAAACTCGCCTTGCCAAATAGAATCTGGTTGAAAGGTGATACCGGGGCGAGCCATTCGCGTCGCCTGAAGTTCAACTAACTCGGCCGCCATGTCTTCCACGGCACGTGCGGCGGCCTGTTTTTGATTCTGCCAGGTTTTGCCACCGATCCTTGCCAACGCCGGGCGAACTTTTCGACCTCCGATGTATTTTTGCACCAAATCAATGCGCGTGGCCGGAACGAAAATCCTGGTATTCCCATGAAACTCGACCACTAAATGTTCTTCGAAGTACCCTTCTTTCTCCAGCAGCTCCATTCCTCGATAGCGGCCGATTCCATGCGCTAAATGAACCACCAACTCGCCATTTTTCAATTCGGAAAAACTGTCGAGCGGTTTTCCTTTTTGTCGCAATTGACGTCGCCGTAATTGCGTGCGGCGAAATAACTCGCCCACCGACAGCACGACCACTTTTTCAGATACCCAGTTGAACCCCTGTTTAAGGTAACCCAGTTCATAACGCACACGTTCACGATCTGCCGCACGTGTGTCCTGCAGAATTTCCTGCATCCGCCGAATCTCGGCCTGCGTAGGACAGACAATCACCAATTGATGATCATTTCCAATGCGTTCGACCTGCAAAGAAATACTATCGACATCCCCCGAGAAACGGTCCACCGACTCAAAAGCCAACTTCAAATCGTGCTGTAACTCGCCGGCAGCCAGTGCACTGAGTAATACATATCCCTGACGCGTGACGCTCTGCAATACATCACGGACGCGATGACAACGCTGGAAATCCCCGGCTCGTTTGAGGTATTCACGTGCCTGGACTTCC
>MDTD01121790.1_pt1 | contig 14697 bp, 10 predicted proteins | sample 811221 | NCBI WGS metagenome assembly MDTD01 (sample SAMN05326646, study PRJNA326480) | marine metagenome | isolation source: seawater | place: Pacific Ocean: South West | collected 2011
CAATCTCATCATTGTATTTTGGAAGTACATAATGGCTGCGTTGAGTTCGTCGTACTCTTGCTCAACAGCAAGCATAAAGATCATTCCAACATTTGCACCGGCGCTGAAATTTGCACCATCGTTGCTCACCACAACACCTTTGTAATCTGCTTCGGCAAGGTCAATAACCTTATTCAATCCCTGAAGGACATCAGCCCCAATTGTGTTCATCTTAGTATGGAATTCAATATTTAAAATTCCATCACCAATGTCTTTAATTGTCGTGCCTTTGTTAGACCAAACAACCTTGTCCTCTCCCAAGTACTTTAGGTTGATTCTTCCTTCTTGACCAGGTATAATCTTGTACTCCTTAGAAGATGGATCGTAACACTCACGCTTTCCATCGACTACTCTATAGAAAGTATTATATCCAGCAGTAAGCATATCGTTAACCCAACTCGCAACTTCGTGACCTCTTTCCTTAGCAATCGCGGCTGCCTCAACAACACCAACTGCATCCCAACTTTCAAACGCACCAAGCTCCCAACCAAATCCGGCTCTTAATGCGTCGTCAATTCTGTAAATATCATCACTTATTTCAGGAATTCTGTAACTAACGTATGAGAACACATCAGTAAAAACAGTCCTGTAAAAATCTCCAGCTTCGTCAGAACCATTAAACAGAAGTTTTGTTCTTTCTTCTAAACCATCTACTTGTTTTGCTGCATCAAGAGTTGCGTACTTAATCTTTTTCTTATCTCTATATTCTAAAGTTTCAAGATCCAAAACAAGGATTTTTGTCTTGCCGTTTTCATCCTTAGTCTTCTTGTAGAATCCTTGGCCTGATTTGCTACCTAGCCAATCGTTATCTACCAAGTGTTGGACGTATTTAGGAACTGCAAAAGAAGAGTGACGCTCGTCGTTTGGGCAGTTATTAGCAACACCATTTGCTACGTGAACTAAAGTGTCTAACCCCACAACATCGCATGTTCTGAAAGTTGCACTTTTAGGGCGCCCCATTGCTGGTCCAGTTAGCTTGTCGACTGCTTCGACGCTAATTCCCATATCGCTAACAGTGTGGAATAATGCTTGAATAGCAAATACCCCAACTCTGTTTGCAATAAATGCTGGAGTGTCTTTACATAAAACGCTTTGCTTACCAAGAACACTTTCGCCATAGCTCATGAAAAAGTCTATAACCCTAGAATCTGTGTTTGGCCCTGGTATCACCTCAAACAATTGTAAATAACGAGGTGGGTTGAAAAAGTGTGTTCCACAAAAGTGCTTTTGGAAATCCTCTGATCGCCCCTCGCTTAATTGTGAAATGGGAATACCACTTGTATTTGATGTGATAAGAGTTCCTGGCTTTCTATGCTCTTCAACCCGTTCAAATAATCCTTGCTTAATGTCTAACCTTTCTACGATTACTTCAAGAATCCAATCGTATTCAGAAATCTTAGATAAATCGTCGTCGAAGTTTCCACAAGTAATTCTATTTACAAATCTCTTTGAGTAAATAGGGGAGGGCTTAGACTTCATTGCAGCCTTCAACGCTCCTTCTGCCACAGAATTCCTAGGCCCTTCTTTTGCGGGTAAGTCGAGTAACAATACCTCTGATCCGGTTTGGGCCAAATGAATTGCAATAGCAGATCCCATCACTCCAGACCCTAGAACTGCTACCTTCCTTATTTGATGATTCTTTATTGGTACACTCATTATTTAATAGGTGTTAGATGTTCAGGATCTTCCAGCACTGCATTTAGCTTTCTCAATCCTGTGTTTAATTCTTTAATTGTTTCTTCCCCAAGCATAGAGGCCAAACGTTCATTTATCCCTACGACTAAATCTCTAGCTTGATACCTAGCATCAAGACCGACATCAGTTAAGAACACTCTTACTGATCTGCCGTCATTTGGATCAGGGCGTCTTTCAATAAGCCCTTTTTCCTCCATTCCCTTAAGGGTTCTAGAGAGAGATGTTGGCTCCATTCCCATTCGAGGTCCTAGCTTCGTGCTGGGCGTACCTTCCTTTTCAATGCTCAAAAGAGCATAGCCAACACTTAGTGTTATTCCTCTGCGCTCAGCTTCTGCATTGTAAACTTTTGCAAGCTTAACCCAAGCCCACCTAAGGTAAAAGTCTAATATCTCCTCTCTGGTCATTCTGTTTTATTGGGACATGAAATCTACAAAAAATTTGCTATGCGTGCATAGTAAATAAAAAAAAGGCATAAAAAAAGCCCCAACTTATGTTGAGGCCCTTTCATTTATACTCGGTTATTGAATTATTACTTGAGTAATAGTTCTTGATTTTCCATCACTGATTGTCAAATTGTAATGACCAGCTCTGCAAGAGCTTATATCTAGGTTTTGGGTTCCTGAACTAACATTAACCCAATTATCAATTGAAATGATTCTTCCTGCAGCATCTCTAAGAGTAACCACTAAATTTTTAGTTCCATTAATCTCTAGATTGATATTAATTATATCTGTTGCAGGAATTGGATAAAGGTTGATTGATTCAACATTTAAAATTTCACCTACTGAATTGTGTATATCAACTGTAACAGGAACTCTTTCACTAGAACAAATAGTTTCATCACTACTAATCTGCCAATCGTAGAAGAAGAAGTAGAAATTTAAAGCGTTCGTCATAGGAATGCTTGTCTTAGTAATAGCCCCCATGTCTCCAAGCTCATAAGGGAAATTTGGATTTGAACCGTTCCCATCTCTCCAAAGCTGAACATTGCTGCCAAGGCAACGAAGACCATGGTCTGTTCCTGCTGGTACATCGAATCCAAGTTCGACTACTTGCTCTCCGTGAGGGATGTTAATTGTCGCTTCTTGAATTACATTTTCATCTTCATCCACAAGTGCAATAGTTCTATCCCCAGCACCATTAGCATAAACTTTAACTGATTCAATTGTGAAATCTTGATATGCGTCAAACATTAAGAATCTAGAAGTGTTGTTGTGGAATTGGCCTATCTCAGAATATTCAGACCTTCCACCACCTGCTTCTGTCCCTGGGTGAGTTTCTGTGTCTGCAACCCAGAATGTAGTTGTCTCAGTAACATTAACTGAGAAAGTAGAACCTGTTCCTAGAATCTCACTTGAAGTTTCAGTTTCGTACCAATTTGCACTTTCTGGTGCTCCAGTAAATTCTGCAGTACCTGGGGCTTCTAAGCTTATATCATCTACTGATGGAGCTTCAGGATTTCCATAATATGACACATCGTATTCTACACTTTCAAGAGTAGACCCACAAACGTCTGTAAAATCAATTGTGTAAGTTCCTTCTATATCTATTGAAGTAGCAACGCATTCATTTACATCTATTTCAAACATTTCTACAATACCAATTGGAGTTGTTATTGTATAAGTACCAGAAGCGCAGAAATCTAATTCAAGTGCTCCGCCTGAACACGAGCCCAGTTGTCCATTAATTGATGCATTTGCTTGAGATGGTTCAACCAGTGTTAATACATAAGGATCTGAAACTCCTGTACATCCACCTTCGTCAGTTAAAGTAACTGAATATTCACCTGGCTCACTAATTTCTATACTTGTTGTTGTTTCATTGTTTGACCAAAGAGCTTCATAATTTGATGATGTACTCAATGTTACAGGAGTGCCAGGGCAAAGAACTCCTTCTGTTCCACTTGATGTAATTTGAGCATTTATGAAACAGAAAGGTGGAAGAACTATATCATCAACCCATGCAGCATCTTCTCCCGTGCTAACAATAAAATCCTTTTCATACGTCCACTCAATTGTATGGAGCCCTTCTTCTATTTCATACTCCTCAATAGTCCAATCAGAATTTCCAGACCATTCAGCTTGGACTTGGCCATCAATCGTGAAGTATAAGAAGTCGTATGAATCCTCAGTATCGACTTTTCTAGCAAAAGAAATTGTGCTGTTTGCAAGTACATCAATCTCAATTGAGAGTGTAGTGCTTTGGTTATCATCTATGTTTCCAGATTGTAGGCAATTATCACCTTCAAATGGATTGTAGTTAGTTAAAAACCAATCTGCATTACCATCCATTTCCCATTCAAATTGGTTGGTATTTCCACTTTCCCAATCTTCAATAATTAGGTTGATTACTTCTACAAAAGTGTCTTCCGTTGAGTAAAGGCCAGCCTCACCTAAGAATTCAATTGTTGCAATCTCGCCAGCTCCAGCATCAGAACTAACGTCTACATTAAATGTTGCAAATGTGGTTTCTCCTTCATCTAGGTTTCCAGAAGAGAATGTTGCGTTGTTGATTGTAAGGTTTGGGTTTAAGATTGAAATAGAATTCTCAAGAGAGTAAGCTAAATCGTGTCCATTATTTGCAATCTCAATCACTAAATCTACATTTTCGCCACTGTCCATAATTCCATTTCCTCCATCAACTAATTCAAGGCCCACTACTTCCAGTGCAGGTGCGTTGAGGACAATGTTGAACTGAGTGTTCCAAACATTGTTATTGGTATCAGAAATCTCAACTAGGAAAAGGACAACGTGGCCATCTTCAACTCCAGATACAACATCGAAGGCAAAACCTTCTGCAATTAAGCTAGCTCCATTAGCAATGTCGCCAACATCAATTGTTCCGTTTGTGATATTAACCCAAGCATCTTCTGTAGTCACGAATACCTGAACCGATTCGGCTACTTCAATACCAACATTTTCAAGATTAAGATCTAAAACAATTGACTCACTTTGGTCTACCATTCCGTCCATATCACCTGAGACATCGTTAGTCATAGGATTGTTTGCAATCACATATGGTCCTTCAGCAGGCACAACTTCTAAAGTTGCTTGGTAAGGAATTGTATTATAAGCTGTCCCCGTTATTAAGATTTCACCTGGAACGCTTAATGGTTCGCTTAATGTGATATCTGCAACTCCTCCTTCGACAAATGCTGTTCCCAAGATTTGGTCTCCAGAGGTAATTGCAACGTACGCATCCTCTGTGCTACAACTAACTTGAATTGTTGGAGTTCCTAGGAAGTAAACGTTCTGGTGTACAAGTTCAAGTTGAAATGGTATAGCTGTTCTGAGTACAGTTGATGGGTCACCAAATATGCACCAAGTGTCTGTCATTTCATCACCGTCAGAGCCGTACTCGTCATTCATACTGCAACAGCCGTGTGAAATTATAGAGCCAGTTGTGTGGCGAATGTCGTAAGCACCTTGTTCAACGATGAGGTTGTTCATTTCGTCTTGGCCTTCCATTGGTGGGGCCCAGCTTTGCAGTACGCTTGAAAATGCTCCTCCAATTCCTCCAATTGCATCTCCATTTGAGTTAGTTGCCTTAGACCATACCTCACCCATGCAGTCTCCACTTCCTTCACCTTCGTCAAAATCTCCAACACAACAAGCAACTGCTATGAAAAAAGGATACATACCATAGTTGTTTAGGTCTTCGATTGCATCAATGTCAAAACCAGAAGTTGCTACGCCTTCATGGTATCCATGTCCACAGTAGTTTATTAAGGTTTGGCCTTTGTTCACAATAGTAATCATATCACCTGAATTTGGATTACCATTTTCGTCTTGAGTCCCATCAGAACTAACAGAAGATCCCGCTTGCGAACCCTCGTAAACTTCCCAAACTTGATCAAAATCATATGCAAGCAGTAAGTCCTTGATAGCGTTTTGATGTTGCCAGTCGCTTTGGCCTTCGTCACCAATTCCTTGTCCTTCATTCGATCCTATACCAATGGCATCATCGAACCAATTTTCTGCCATAAATGGATTTTTCTCATATGTCAAATGCCTCTCAACCACACTCTCCATCTCAGACACATTGTGTGTTATCATTCGACCTACGAAAAATTCAGGATAGTGATCATTACCCTCTATGTAAGAGTAGCAAGGGTCGCAGTATCCAGTACCACCACCATTAGTCACAAGTTCAGAAGGTACTTGATCTTCATCACCAGCAATAATTACGTGAGTGATACCATTGTTTTGATATTCTTCAGCTAAGAAATTTTTAATTGCATTTACTCCTCCAATATCGTCTGCGTATACAACTTCAGTTTCAAGCCCTTTTTCTATTTTCCATTGAATAAATGGTGCAAGAACTTCATCGTAAACAGGGTCTGTAATTACGATTAATTTACCGAGCTCTTCAATGTAGTCATACCTGGAACTTACAGTTTGAGAATTGATAAATCTATGAGCAAAAGCATCGTTTAATTCTGGAGTCAGCCTTGCAGTTGAACCCGACGCTAATTTGTTTTCACTTTCTCCCTCAACTTCAACTACACGTATTGTAATTGAAGAATACACTCTGAGAACTTTTTGGATTGGATTGTATTGCATAGGGTGAACCCATACCGATTGACCTCTTACTCCACGCTGAATGTATGGTGTGTTTAGTGTTGCTAAATTTTGAGGGTAAAACTCGTCAACCTCGTATTGAGGCCCTTTTGTAAATTCAATGTCTGATGGCTCAACATTTCTAAAAACATTTCCTTTAGATGGAGCGATTTCGATATCAGTGTAGTCAGTGAAAGTAGAGTTTAAAATCTCTACAGCTGTGTTTGATTGACCATCTATCATTATTGCAATAGCTGATTTTGTCAAACTTGGTGCGCCCTTTACAAGGAGAGGCGTATCATCTCCAACCGAAGGTATTATTGCATTTCCTTCTGGAGTTTCAACTTCCATAAATGCTGGGTCAGCAAAGTCGAACTTCATCACAATTCCCTGCCCTCCATCTGCTAATAGAGTTGCGTGAGGGTGAGAAAATGAAGGACTTGTTTGGGCTATAAAATTAAAGGATGATCCAAAAATTACAGCGAATATAAATGTCGCTTTTGAAAATAAAGATGTATGCATAACACAGTGCTTAATTTATTCAATTACTAGCTTTTGGATCATCCTTCCCGTTTTGTTTGAAGCGGAGATAAAGTAAATACCCGGAGGAATTTCACTTAAATCGTAAAACTGTATTTGAGGTTTCAATTCTTTTATTAGACTTCCATTTAGGCCAGAAAGTTGCACGCAATCCAGTGGATGATTTGAAATGACTTTGACTATGTCTTGAGCAGGATTTGGAGCCAAAATAAATTGAGTCTCTTCTTCAATCACACCACTTTTAAGTGAAGCATTTATTGAAAAGTACAATTCCACAAAATTATCAGGGTCATTTGAAGGGTAAACCCAAAAATGCCAAAACCCATACCCCTCAATACTCAAAGGATTTACCAGCATTTTTAAAAATCCAGTATCTAATGGACCAAAAGTTTGCATCTCAGCAGAATTAGGCACTCCTACATAACATTCTCCAAGATCACAAAGATTGTAATCCCATCCCTCTGTCACTTCTTCCTCTATAAGCTTCCACGTCAAATTGAGACTGTCAGTTGTTTCATTAACTAAATCGATTTGGAATATTGAAATTGTAGAATCAGCATAAATTATTTCGTGAATGCTATCTGTTGGCGTAACAAAAAACTGTGCTTGAACGCTTAAGCTCAATAACATTAGAATCGACGACAGAAAAATCCTACTCATTCTGCTAAGTTACTTATTAAATGAGTTTAGAGTAAATTAGCTACGTAACTTATAATCTATAATTATGAAAAGAATTGGATTTGGCCCAAGGTTTTTGGCTAGTCTTATAGATATGATATTGTCATTTATAGCAGGATCTATTCTCGCTTTTACCAAAGTATTCTCTTTTATTGACTTATCGAATTCAGCTTATTTTAATTCTCAAAATTTAAAGGACATCGAAATATCATTAGAGATGGTTGGTTCAGATATCAGCTTTAGTAATATCCAAGTTTGGCTTTTGGGTTATGTAGTAGGGTCAATTCTTTATTCCTTAATTGAAGGGATTACAGGAGCAAGTCCAGGAAAGAGAGTTTTGAAAATAGTAATTGCAAATCAAGATGGAAGCGAGGGAAATTATATTCTGTTTATGTCTAGATGGGCAATTAAAAACATCTCTAATTTGATGTCTTTATTAATTATTATAACAGGTTCGCTTTCGATTCAATTCCTAAGCTCACTTTTTGGATGGATAATTTTCTTAGGTTGCTTTTTAGTTCTTGCATCTCACCGCCAAGCTCTTCACGACAAGATTGTAAAAACGGCAGTTTTTAATTCCTAAGCAATTGCTCCGTCAGACATTCTCAACGTTCTATCTGCTCTAGCAGCTAGTTCTTCGTTGTGTGTAACAATTACAATTGTAACGCCTAATCTTTCTCTAAGCTCGAAAAACAAATCGTGTAATTGAGTGGCGTTTTCTGAATCTAAATTTCCAGATGGCTCATCTGCTAAAAGAACCTTTGGCTCATTCATAAGTGCTCTAGCAACAGCAACTCTTTGCTGCTCTCCTCCAGAAAGCTCAGAAGGAAGGTGATTAAGTCTTTCTCCTAACCCCAAGTCGCAAAGAATTTTTTCTGCTCGTTCTGTTGGGTTACTTTCCCCTCCAATCCAAGCAGGCATCATGACATTTTCTATGGCAGTGTATTCAGGAAGTAAACGATGGAACTGAAATACAAATCCAATATTGCTATTTCTGAAATCTGCAAGACCATTTCTACTTAGACTACCAATTTTAGTAGAATTGATTTCTAGTTCACCACCTGATGCTAGGTCTAGTGTTCCCAGTATTTGAAGCAAAGTAGTTTTGCCTGCACCTGAAGATCCAACAATGCTAACAACCTCGCCCTTTCCTATCACAAGGTCAATACCCTTGAGTACTTCGAGGTCGCCAAATGACTTGCTGATATTTTTTGCTATAATCACAAGTGCAATCTACCTAAGCACTACTAAAGTTGCCTAACTTTGCACCTCAAATTTTAGCTTAAAAGCGATAAAATGAATCTTCACGAGTACCAAGGGAAATCAATCCTTAAAAGTTTTGGCGTAGCAATCCAGGAGGGAAAGGTTGCTGATACACCAGAAGCTGCACATGCAGCAGCAGTTGAACTAGCTAAAGAAACGGGCACCGAGTGGTTCGTTGTTAAAGCCCAAATCCACGCTGGAGGTAGAGGTAAAGGAACAGTTACAGAAACAGGTTCTCACGGCGTAGTTCTTGCAAAGGGCCTTGATAAAGTGAAGGATATTGCAAATGGTATTCTTGGGGGACACCTTGTGACAGCCCAAACCTCAGCACAAGGAAAAATGGTAAACAAGGTGCTTATCGCACAAGATGTTTACTACCCTGGAGAAAGTGAGACTGAAGAATTTTACATGAGTGTTCTTCTAGATAGATCATCTGGTAAGAACATGATTATGTACTCTCCTGAAGGAGGTATGGATATCGAAGCAGTAGCAGAGAATACTCCAGAGCTAATTTTTACTGAGACTATTGATCCTGCAGTTGGCCTTCAAGGATTCCAAGCAAGAAGAATTGCATTCAATTTGGGTCTAAGTGGGATGGCATTTAAGCAGATGGTAAAGTTTGCTTACAAGCTGTACGAGGCATACGTTGGTTGCGACGCTTCAATGTTCGAAATCAATCCAGTACTTAAGACTTCTGACAATAAGATCATTGCAGTTGACTCAAAAGTTAGCTTGGACGGAAACGCATTATATCGCCGCCCAGATTACGCAGCAATGCGTGATAAGACTGAAGAAGATCCAACTGAAGTTGAAGCAGATGAGGTGGGTCTTAACTACGTTAAGCTTGACGGTAATGTTGGGTGTATGGTGAACGGAGCCGGTCTTGCAATGGCAACAATGGACATCATCAAGTTAAGCGGTGGAGACCCTGCAAACTTTCTTGATGTAGGTGGTACAGCTGATGCTGCAAGAGTAGAACAAGCTTTCAGAATCATACTTAAGGATCCTTCTGTTAAGGCAATCCTTGTAAACATCTTTGGAGGCATTGTTCGCTGCGATAGAGTAGCCCAAGGGGTAGTAGACGCTTATCGCAACATGGGTAACATCGATGTTCCAATCATCGTGAGACTTCAAGGAACAAATGCTGATGAAGCAAAGAGACTAATCGATGAGAGTGGTCTTGAAGTTACTTCAGTGATCCAACTTCAAGAGGCTGCAGACGCAGTAGCAGCAGTTGTTGCTTAAGAAATTTTTCTAGCTACCTGTATTCCATCCCAAACCGGGATTAGTACGTTCTCCAATTGGGGGTGATTTGTGATGTGCTGATTTAATCTGTGAATTCTCGATCCACCTGAAGTTGGTTTTGCAAGTTTCTCTTCGTCTAAAACAGCTCCACCCCAAATTACGTTATCGACAAGCAAGCATCCTCCTATATTGAGGTGCTCAACAGCAAAGTCTACGTAATCTATTTGGTGTTCCTTATCTGCATCAACCCAAATCAGATCATAAGGTCCTTCCAAGACTCCGCTAGCAATTATTTCATGAGCATGACCTATATGTCTTCGCACATTTTTCAATCCAGCTTCTTCCCAAAATTGATCTTGAATGTGTTCTAGTTCATCGTTTATTTCCAAGGTGTCAATTGATCCACCTTCTTGAAGTCCTTCTGCTAGACAAATTGTAGAATAACCTGTGAACGTTCCAAATTCTAGAATTTTTTGCGGCTTAACCAACGCGCTAACCATGGATAGAAAACGACCTTGAATGGGGTCGCTAAGCATTTGAGGTTTGGTTGTTCCAAGCCATGTAGCTCTTCTCAGCCTCTCTAAAACTTCACTCTCTTTAGAAGAATGAACGGTCGAGTATTCATTTGTTGCGTCCTCAAAATGTGCCATAGTACAAAGCTACCACGTACCTTGCGGAATAATGGCAAAAAAGAGAAAGCGAAATGACGATGGCATGGTGTTCAGCACAAATGCCAATTACGACTTTGAGGATGATTTCATCGAAGATGATAATTGGACTCCATCAGATTGCACCTTATATGTAAGCCTAGATAGAAAGCAAAGAGCTGGAAAACCTGTGACACTTGTAGAGGGTCACAATGGCCCATCTTCAGACTTATTATTCCTGGGCAAGGATCTCAAAAAAATGTGTGGTGTAGGGGGTACAGTTAAAGAAGGTTGCATTTTAGTGCAGGGAGATCACAGAGATAAAGTAGTTTCGCATCTCGAAAAAGTGGGATACACTGTTAGAAGAAAAGGAGGTTAATGAATTTACCAACGGCTAAATATCACGCGAAGACTCTTCAGGGATTAGAAGAATTTGTTGCTGAAGAACTAAATCAGCACGGAGCTACAGATATCCATATTGTTAGAAGAGGAGTGAATTTTACTGCTACTGCGGAAGCTATGTACAGGCACTGCATGCACGCTAGGTTTACTTTAAGAGTCTTGAGAGAATTACACAAATTCAAGGCAAAAAACACCGATGATCTATATAGACTGTCTGCTCGTTTTGCTTGGGAAAACGTAATTAAAAAGGATGATTCATTCACGATTGATTCAACAATTTTTTCTGACGACTTCCCTCATTCTCAGTTTGCTACATTTAGACTCAAGGATGCAATAGTTGATAGATTTAAGGGAAAGACAGGGGAGAGGCCTTCAGTAAATAAAGTGAATCCTGATGCTAGAATTCACCTACACATAAGCAGGAACGATGTCACTTTAAGCTTAGATGCAGCCGGTGATGCATTGTCAAAAAGAGGATATAGATCTCGCAAGGCAGTTGCACCACTTAATGAGGTACTTGCAGCCGGACTTTTAGCTCTTAGCGGATGGAGACCCGGAATGACACTCTACGATCCAATGTGTGGGTCGGGAACATTTACCTGTGAGGCTGCGCTTTGGGCTTCAGGATTACCTGTCCAAATGAATAGGGCCCATTTTGCCTTTATGGAGTGGCCGAGTTTCAATAGGGAGGCTTGGCTCAAGGTAAGAGACGAGGCGATGGATTATCAGCTTCCAATTAAGACGACTATCTATGCGTCTGATTTTAACAAGGATGCTATATCCCAAACCAAGTACGCCCTATCTCAGTTAGATCTCCCAGAGCACGATGTTCACTTAGACCAAATCGACTTCATGACAGCTGAGCCCCAAGCAGAAAAAGGAGCTATGGTCGTTATGAATCCCCCTTATGGTGAGAGAATGGAATTAGATGATATCGACGATATGTACACCAAAATCGGAGATAGATTAAAGTTTCATTGGGCTGGTTTTAAGGCGTGGATAATTTCTTCAGACCCAACAGCTCTAAAAAATGTTGGCCTAAGACCTAAAGCCCGAATCAAAGTATTCAATGGTCCTCTAGAGTGTAGATGGGTAGGATTCGACCTTTACGAAGGATCAAAAAATACAGAAAAGTCGTCCAAATATCAGAACAATAACAACATCCGTCGAGGTAGAGGTCGTCAAATTGGCAGGAAATAATTCTATTTTTCTTACTTAGTCTTTACGAAGTTTGACTTGCTTACTCCCTTGTCTGTAATGCACTCCATGTGGTAAGTGCCAGGATAGAAGTAACTCACATCTATATCAATTGTGCCTACGCTTAGCTCCTTCATAACAACCTTTCTTCCATTGTTATCATAGAAATTAAAAATAGCATCATGCTGTATATTGAACTGAATAATTCTCCTTGAACTTTACTAATAGTGTGACTTGGAGTTTGGACTTACAGAATAGAAGATTAGTATAAACCTAAGCTTAATATTAGTACTATTATTATAGAGTTTAATTAAGATTTTTTTATTTATCAATTTTGAATTTAATTAATTTTATAATTAGTCTAGGATTTAAAAAAATGAGAGCTTTTTTAACATATGTTTTTGCTACGTCGATTTTTCTTTCGTGTCATTACAAATCCCAAACTGCAGACATAGTATTTCACAATGCCCAAATTATTGACTGCGATGGTATAGGTGCAGAAGAGGCAAGTAGCGGTGCAATTGCAGTAAAGGATGGACGAATTGTCGCTGTAGGCCCTGAGCAAGCAATTCTCAACGCATATAGAGCTGATGAATTTGAAGACCTTAAACAAGCATTTATTTATCCTGGGTTTATCGATGCGCACTCTCATTTTTTGGGCTACTCTTTGAACAAGGCCAAAGTCGACCTTGTCGGAACCAAGTCTTACAATGAAGTTCTTGAAAGGATTGTTCAATTCGCCTCTTCAAATTCGGGCAGTACTTCTGAGTGGATCACAGGCAGAGGATGGGACCAAAATGATTGGGATGTTCAAGAATACCCAACCCGAACAGAACTAGATTCACTTTTCCCAGATAGACCAGTTGCAGTTCGTCGTATCGATGGCCACGCTCTTCTAGCTAATAAGGTTGCACTCGATCGCGCAACTATTTTTAAGCTTGCAGGCCAAGAAATTGTAGGAGGAGAAATCGTCCTTTTATCAGATGGCACACCGTCAGGGGTATTAGTCGACGAAGCAGCTGACCTTATTTTAGACATTATCCCAGAGCCTAATCTTGAAGTTAAAAGTCAAGCTCTTATTGAAGCCCAGAACGATTTATTCGCAGTTGGCCTTACAACTGTTTCAGATGCTGGCATAGACGTCAGCGATATTAAACTCATTTCTGAATTACATGAACAGGGTGACCTACAAATAAGAGTAGTTGCTATGGCTAGCGGAACTCAGCCAAACCTTGATTCAGCATTTGCAATTGGGCCATGGCGTACCGATAGACTCATTGCAGAGTCAATAAAGTTCTATATGGATGGCGCACTTGGTTCAAGGGGTGCAGCACTTCTCAAGCCATATTCAGATAGATCAGATTATAAAGGATATCTAATCCAAGACTCGTCTTTTTATAAAGACGCACTAATAAAAGCACATGAACTTGGGTTTCAAGTTTGCACTCACGGAATTGGTGATAGAGCCGTGCGTACAATATTAGAACAGTACAATGAAGTGCTAGGCGGAGTTAATGACAACAGGTGGCGAGTAGAACATTCGCAAGTTGTCTCATCTGAAGACCTTAAACTATACGAAAGCGCCAGTATCATCCCTTCTGTACAGCCTACTCATGCGACCTCGGATATGTATTGGGCTGGAGAGAGACTAGGCAAGGGAAGAATTAGAAGAGCTTATAGGTATTTAGACCTAAAGAATATTTTAGGTATGATTCCGCTTGGTACAGACTTTCCTATTGAGAGCATTGAACCTTTGAAGACTTTTTACGCAGCTACTATAAGAAAGGATTCAGAAGGGTATCCAGAAGGGGGGTATTATATGGACCAGGCCCTGGATAGAAATTCAGCCTTGTTGGGGATGACGGTTTGGGCTTCTTTAGCAAATAGAACGGAAGCAGAAACCGGATCTATAGAGGTAGGTAAGTGGGCAGACTTCGTAGTGTTAGACAGAAACCTCTTAACCACACCCGAAGGCCAAATCACAAACGCAGACATTCTCAAAACAATTGTCGCTGGCAAAACGGTATTCGAAAAAAACAACTAATGGGAAATTGGAAAGGACTTACAGCTTTCGCTCTTATAACAATTGCGGCGATTGCTTTCACCTATATAATGTACTTCCAACAGGAGGATCTTCTTCCTATCTATCAACCTTATGATATAAATCCTGCACTCGTTGATACGAATCTAATGCATGTGGAGGATCATAGGATTTCAGATTTCAACTTGATAAATCACTTGGGCGATTCTATTTCTCTATCTGATGTCGAAGGCCAAATCCTAGTAGTAGACTTCTTCTTTTCTCGCTGTGCTACCATATGTCCAGTGATGACTTCCAACCTAAAATTGCTTCACGATGGTCTCCCAGATGGAGTTCGAATACTTAGTCACTCAGTAACTCCTGTTGCGGATAGTGTAAGTGTCTTGAATGC
>MDTD01152757.1_pt1 | contig 14697 bp, 12 predicted proteins | sample 811221 | NCBI WGS metagenome assembly MDTD01 (sample SAMN05326646, study PRJNA326480) | marine metagenome | isolation source: seawater | place: Pacific Ocean: South West | collected 2011
AATAAATTTATATGTGATTGAAGTGTGTACGACAAATTTTGGTAACCTTAACCGTCCACACTTCTCTTCTTAAATATTAACAATTTAAATAGCTAATCAAGCAAAAAAGCCTGATAAATATAACTTTTTTTAAGTTAAGAGGGTCGCTTATATGCTAAAAAATATATAAATCAAGCTATTAGATATAAAAAAATATGCTAAAAAACCCTTTATATTTAACGTTTTTTTAATGATTAAAAATTTACTAAAAAGTCAAATTTATCTTAGGTTTAAAGAGTTTCGCTCATTTGCTCTCTTGTTATTTTTAATAACTATGACAGTTTTAGTGATCAGCGCTTATGATAAATTTAAGTCAGAGCAATTAAGCAACTTAGAAAATATTTCACAAAATTTATATTTACAAAAAACCCTTCAATCAATATCGAACTCTCTTAATCCAAGATTTGAAAAAGTTGAGTATATAATCAAATCTGGTGAAACTTTTGAACTCATACTTAACAAAATTAATTTGGATCAAGTAGAAAAAAAGAAAATTATTGATTTTATTTTAAAAAAAAAGATTAAATTTAATATTTTTGAAAACCAAAAAATCTTGTTCGATATTGATAATCTTGGTGGAAAGAAGATTAAGAAAATAACCATACCAATTAATAAAAAGAAAGATTTAATCTTTTCATACAATCAAAATAATTCTTTTGATTTTGAAGAAATAACTAAAGAATTAAGAATTATCAATGTTTACAAAGAAAATTTCATTACAAATAGTTTGTATAAATCTGCCGTAGAGAAAAAAATAAATCCAAATATAATAGTTGGATTTGCTCAGATATACGGTTTTCAAGTTGATTTCCAAAGAGATATTCAAAAAAATGATAGTTTTCAAATTGTTTATGAAGAATATAAAAATGAGGATAATAAAACTGTAGACTTTGGAAATATATTGTATGCTAACTTAATTTTGCAAGGCAAGTCACTAGAGCTTTATTATTTTAATTCAGAAAAGGAGAGAATTAATGATCATTTTGAACCTAATGGTCAAAGTATTAAAAAAACATTAATGAAAACACCAATTAATGGAGCAAGATTGTCATCAAGTTATGGAATGCGTAAACATCCAATACTTGGATACAATAAAATGCATCAAGGAACAGATTTTGCAGCCCCAACTGGAACACCAATCATGGCATCTGGGTCTGGCGTAATTCTCAAAGCAGGTTGGTGTGGTGGTGGTGGCAACTGTGTTAAGATTAGACACAATAGTACTTATAGCACAGTTTACGCTCATATGTCTAAATTCGCTAGAGGTATAAAAAAAGGAATTCGTGTAAATCAAGGACAAATTATTGGATATGTTGGCTCAACAGGTATGTCTACAGGACCACATTTGCATTATGAAGTAATTAAGAACGGAAAAAAAGTGAATTCACAAAAATTGAAACTTCCATCTGGAAAAAAACTAAAAGGTCAAGATAGAGAGGATTTTGAATTGGCTAAAATTAAAATAAATGTTTTAAAATCAGAGTTAATTAATTCATCTAATTAACTTTCTTTTGCTGGGGCTTGGATCTTATTAGAGTCTACATCGCTTATTTTACTGATATTTGTTTCATTAATATTATCTGTAGTTGAATTTTTTCCACTTGTGGCATTTGAAATGTTTTCTGAAACTCTTACAAAATGCTCAGCGTGTTGCATGTAATTTTCATATGATATTTTATCTCCAATAGATAATGCCTCTCTTGCAAGGTCTGAATACTTTTGAATGAGCTTTGAAGAATTACCATTATTTCTATAGTAATTCTTTTTTTTAAAATCGGAGACATTCCCCAAGCCTGCATTAAATCCTTGATCACCAGAATTTATTTTAAGATTTCTATCAAATGAATTGTTTCTAAATCTTCTTCTATTATTTTTAAAATTTCTCATTATTTAATTTTCTTTGCTATTAAACATCTTTTAATTTTTTGATAATCTTTAATTATCTTAACGGTAAAAAAACCGTTATTTTTTAATAGTTCTAATACTTTAAAATGTTGACCTAAGCCTATTTCCATTGCCAATAAACCATTATATTTCAAAATTATATTACTTTTTTTAATAATTTTTTCGATAATTCTAAAACCGTCTATACCGCCATAAAGAGCTTCAAGTGGCTCATAATCTTTTACTTCCAAACCAAGATTATTGTATTCTATTCTATTTATATATGGTGGATTAGATACGATTAGATCATATTTACCGCAATTAAGATTGTCAATATTTGAGTGAATAAATCTCATTCTATTCTCAACCTGTTGCATTTTTGCATTAGTTTTAGCTGTTTTGAGCGATAATTTGGATATATCAACTCCATCTCCTTTCCATCTCTTTTTTTCTTTCAAAAGTGAAATTAAAATACACCCTGAGCCTAATCCTATATCTAAGACTTTTATGTTGTTTGAATGCTTATAAATTTTCAACACCTCATCTAATAATAATTCTGTTTCAAATCTAGGGGTTAAAACATTTTTGTTAACTATAAAATCATACTTCCAAAAAAATCTTCTTCCAGAAATGAAAGAAATAGGTTCTTTTTTTTTTCTTCTATTAATTAGTTTAAAATAATTATTAATTTGGATTTTATTTAGTTTATCCTCTGAATTTAACAAAATATTTGTTCTACTTTTATTTAATGAAATTGATAGTAACAGCTCTGAATCTATATCAGCATTCAATATGGAATGCTTTTCTAAAATAGATCTTCCCTTACTAATTATTTTTCTGTAATTCATTTATTCAAATTTTCTAGAAGTTCTTCTTGAGCTTGTAAATTTAGATTTTCAATGAATTCATCAAAAATTTCACCTTGCATAAACTCCTCGAGTTTGTGTAATGTAAGATTTATTCTATGATCAGTTACCCTTCCTTGGGGAAAGTTATATGTTCTAATTCTTTCAGATCTATCTCCTGATCCAATTTTACTTTTTCTATCTTTAGAGCGTTGTTCGTCTATTTTTTTTCTCTCAAATTCATAAAGTCTCGATCGTAGAATTTTAAGTGCTTTTTCTCTATTTCTTATTTGAGATTTTTCATCTTGTTGACTTACAACAATTCCTGATGGTAAATGGGTTACTCTTACAGCACTATCAGTAGTGTTTACACTTTGGCCTCCGGGACCGCTACTTCTAAACACGTCTATTCTTAAATCTTTATCTTCGATTTTAACATCAACTTCTTCTGCCTCTGGAAGCACTGCTACGGTGGCTGCTGATGTATGAACCCTACCTTGTGTTTCTGTATCTGGTACTCTTTGAACCCTATGAACTCCACTTTCATATTTGAGTGAAGAATATATGTTTTTTCCTTTAATAGATGCAATTACTTCTTTTAAACCGCCAGCATCACTTTTTGATAGACTAATAATTTCCAATGACCATTTTTTTTTATTACAAACTTTTTCGTACATTTTAAAAAGGTCAGAAGCAAATAAGCTTGCCTCAAGCCCACCTGTTCCTGCTCTTATTTCTAAAATTGCATTTTTTGCATCTGCCTCGTCTTTAGGTAATAAAAATAATTTTAATTTATTCTCGTTGTCTTTATGTTTTTGAATTAGTGCATCTAATTCAATTCTTGCTAGCTCAATCATTTCTTTGTCACTATTAGTCTCTGATGCAATCCGTTCTAATTCTTTTTTATTTCTTTCAAAGTCAGAATATTCTAAAGCATAATTGATAACTTCATTTAAATTTGAGTATTCTTTTGATTTTTGAGCAAACAACTTGCTATCCAAGTTCGAACTAGAAAGCTCTTTCTCTAACTCTGAATGTTTTAAAATAATTTCTTGAACTTTTTGGAAAGGTAGAGACATTTGATGTTATTTGATTTGTGAGTCTTTTTTAATCTCATTATCTTTTTTCTCTATCAAAGAAACTATTTTATCTATCATTGCATTTGTGCCTATTTTTTTGGCTTGGCTTCCATTAATGTATAACATGTGATTATTATTTCCTCCGCCTGTAATTCCTAAATCTGTCAAAGCTGCTTCTCCAGGTCCATTAACAACACAACCAATTATTGATAAAGTAATTGGGGATTTTATATGAGAAAGTCTATCTTCTAATAATTTTACTGTTTCAATTACATTGAAGCCTTGTCTTGCACATGAAGGGCAAGATATGATTTTTACTCCTCTTTTTTTTAAGTTTAAAGATTTTAAAATTTCATTTCCAATTTTTACTTCTTTAACTGGATCATCAGATAAGGATACTCTTATAGTATCACCAATTCCGTCAAGTAGTAAAGTTCCTAATCCTATTGAGGATTTTATGCTTCCGGGTATAAAACTACCTGCCTCTGTTATACCAAGATGTAATGGATAATCTATTTTTTTTGAAAGTTGGCGATATGCACCAAGAGATAAAAATACATCTGACGATTTAACACTTACTTTTAAATTAAAAAAATCTAAGTCTTCAAGAGTAGTAATATTTCTGATCGCACTCTCAACTAAAGCTTCTGGACATGGTTCTTTATATTTTTCTAATATATCTCTTTCTAAGGAGCCAGCGTTAACACCAACTCTTATAGAACAATTATTATTTTTTGCAGCCTCTACAACTTCCTTAATCTTTTTTTTATCTCCAATATTGCCTGGATTTATTCTCAAACAAGCTGCTCCGTTCTCTGCAGCCTCTAAAGCTCGTTTATAATGAAAATGTATGTCTGCAACAATTGGTAAACTTACATGTTTAGAAATTTCTCTAAGAGCTAGTGATGAACTTTCGTCTGGGCACGAAACTCTTACTATATCAGCACCTTCCTCGGCTATATTATTTATTTGATTAATTGTTGACCTAGTATCGGTTGTCAAAGTATTTGTCATAGATTGTACTGCTATTGGATTATCTCCACCAACTTTTACTTTTCCAACTGAAATTTCTTTTGTTTTTTTTCTGTTTATGTTTCTAAATGGTCTAATGCTCATTGGTATAAAATTAATAATCTAATTTAAATTCTCTATGAAGTACATCAACTGCTTTTTTTAAATTTTTTCTATCTACCAAAACCGAAATTTTTATTTCAGATGTAGATATTACTAGTATATTGATATTTTTCTTTGCTAAAGCATTAAACATCCTAAATGTTACCCCTGGAGTTGTGATCATCCCTACTCCAACAATAGAAACTTTTGACACTTTATTATCTATAATAATATTATTAAACTTTATTTTTTTATTTTTTTTTATCAATTTTTCTGTTTTTGATAAATCCTCGTTTTTTATTGTAAAAGTTAAATCAGTTTCTTTTTTATTATAAGATATATTTTGTACTACCATATCTACATTTACAGAATTTTTAAATAATGGTTCAAAAATAGTTGCAGCAACACCTGGCCTGTCTTTAACTCCAATAAGTGTAATTTTAGCATCATTTTTTGTAAATGATACTCCTCTTATAATATTTTTGGAAGAAACGTTCTTTCTTTTTGTAATTAATGATCCAGTCACATTTTTAAAAGATGATTTTACCTCAATTTCTATTCTATTTAGTCTAGCATCTTGAATTGAATGAGGTTGCATAACTTTAGCACCTAATGATGCCATTTCTAACATTTCCTCATATGAAATTTTTCTTATTTTCTTTGCCTTGGGAATTATTTTTGGATCTGCCGTATAAACGCCATCAACATCAGTATAGATTATGCATTTATGAGCTTTAAAAAATTTAGCAATCATTATTGCGCTAGCATCTGATCCTCCTCTACCAATTGTTGTGATACGATTTTCTGAATTTATGCCCTGAAAACCTGCTACTATTGGTACTCCCCCTTTTTGTAAAAATTTAATAATATTTTTTTTGCTTATGTTCACTATTCTTGAATAGGTGTGTTCACCTTCAGTTAAAATTGGTATTTGCCACCCTAGCCATGACCTTGATAAATAACCAGATTCATTTAATCTGCCAGATATCAAAGAACAAGCAACTTGCTCGCCAGCAGCTAAAACAGTGTCATATTCCGATGATGTAAAATTTTTTGATATTTGCTTTGTTAGACTAATAAGTTTATTTGTCTCACCACTCATTGCAGATGATACAACAATCACTTTATATCTTTTTTTAAGATAACTTATTACAATTTTAACAATATTTTTAATTCTATTTGCTGAACCAACAGAAGTTCCACCAAATTTAAGCACTACAATTTTCATTGTTATTTCCTATATTATCTTTTATTAAAAAAATATTATAAATTTAAAATCAAAATTTATGGCTAATAACACAATAAATAAGGAAGAAATAGAAAAATTTAGTAATTTAGCTAACGAATGGTGGGATCCTGAAGGAAAATTTAGGCCACTGCATAAATTTAATCCAGTGAGAATAGAATATATAAAAAATCAAATTATAAAAGAATTTAATATTAAAAATAAAAAAAAACCTTTTTCAAACTTGGATATTTTAGATATAGGATGTGGAGGCGGTTTACTCACAGAGCCTATGTGCAGGCTTGGAGGTAGATTAACTGGCATCGATGCATCTGCTAAAAATATCAGTATAGCTAAAATACATGCAAAAAAAGACAATTTAAAAATAAAATATTTGTGTTGCTCTCCAGAAAATTTAAAAGTTAAAAAAAAATATGATGTTATATTGAATATGGAGATTGTTGAACACGTCGATGATGTAAATTTTTTTATAAAATCAAGTGCATCTTTATTAAAGAAAAATGGAATAATGTTCGTTGCGACAATTAACAAAACACTAAAGTCTTATCTGTTTGCAATTGTAGGTGCTGAATATATTTTAAATTGGTTACCAGTGGGGACTCATGATTGGTTTAAATTTGTTGAACCTGAAAATTTAAAAAAAATTTGCAACAAACACAATTTTCGATTGTTGAATTTAAATGGACTAAAATTCAATATCCTTCATGATAAATGGGAGATTGATAGCAATACAGATGTAAATTATATAACTATTTTCAAAAAAAATTAATTTTCTTTATCTTGTATCCAGGGTATCACTGATGTCTCAATGCCTTCTTCTTTAAGTTCTTTGATATCTTTTTTTGTTGCACTACCATAAATTCCTTTTTTTGATTTTTGGTTTCCGTAATGAATAGATCTAGCTTGATAGGAAAAATTTTTTCCCACATATTCAAAGTTGTTTTTAATATATGTTTGAAACTCTTTAATTTTTGATTTCACTTCGTTTATCTTTTTTGAAGGTATTTCCTCATTAATAGTTTTGTTTTGCGAAATTCTTGGTGACATTATTGATTTCTCTATCTTTAAAGAATTGCAAATATTGCAATTAATTAGTTTAATTTTTTTCAATTTTTCAAATTCTTTAGAAGATGAAAACCAGCTATCAAAGATATTACCACAGCTTTTGCAATTTAGTCTGTATTTAATCATATGCAATGACTTAAGTATTAAATTTTATTTTTCAATTGATTAAGATCTATAGTCTGCATTTATTTCTATATATTTTTTTGTTAAATCCATTGTATAAACCTCAAATTCTTTTTTTCCAGTTCCAATTTGAATATTAATTTTTATCTCTGATGCTTTCATATATTCTGCAAGAACAGATTCATTATAATTATTAAATAATTTACCATTTTCAATTATTTTATTTTGTCCTAAATTAATATTTAATTTATTTAAGTTTAGTTTAATTTTAGCTTTACCTATTGCCATGATGATTCTGCCCCAATTAGGATCTTCACCTGCAATTGCCGTTTTAACTAAGGGCGAATTAGCTATAGAGAAACAAATTTTTTTTGCTTCATTCTCAGTTTTACATTTTTCAACTTTTACAACTATAAATTTTGATGCCCCTTCACCATCTGCGGCTACACTCTTGGCTAAGTTTTTTAAAACTGAATTTAAAGATTTATCAAATTCAATCAAAGATTTGTCTTTATAAGATTTTACCTCTTTATTTTTAGCACGACCTGTAGAAAATATACTTACCATGTCATTTGTACTTGTGTCACCATCACAACTTATGGCATTAAAAGTATTTTGTATATTTTTTTTCAATAATTTTTTAAGTATATTAGGATTAATTTTTGCATCTGTAAAAATAAATCCTAAAGTTGTTGCCATATCTGGATGGATCATTCCTGAACCTTTGGATAAACCATAAATTTTTACAGGCGTACCTGCGATCTTGCATTCCTCCATTGATAATTTTGGTCTAGTATCTGTAGTAAGAATGCCCATTGCCGCTTTCATCCAAATATATTTATTTTGAACATATTTAATTTTATCAACTAAATCCGGTAATGCAGATATAATTTTATTTTCAGGGAAGACTTCTCCGATTGTTCCCGTAGAGGCAAAAATAATATTTTTTGTTTTTATTTTTTTTGGATCTTCCTCGTCAATTACTTGTTTTTTGGTTAGCAATTCAGATAAAGCCGATGCAATATTATTTATTGATTTGTATCCATCTTTTCCAGTGAACGCGTTAGCATTCCTTGTGTTAACAAGTAAAGCATATACCTTTTCTTTGGTGTTAAATAAATTCCACTTAATATTTTCAGATTTGATATTTGATTGTGTATAAACAGATGCGTGACTTGCTCCATTCCTAAAGTAAAAAATTACAATATCGTCTCTTTTTTTTTCTCCAGCGTATAAATTTGCACAAACAGCTGAAATACCAACACCATCTAAATGTTCGAGATCTTGATAAAAACCAATAGAATTTGACTTTATTTGATAATTTTCTTTCATAAAAACCATGTGTTTAAAAAATTAATTATATGATTATATAAGATTTGTTTAAATATAACATATGCTTAGTCCTCTAAAACTAATATCAAAAATATTCAAATCTTCTAATCAAAAAGAATTAGATAAATTAACAAAAATTATCAATCAGGTGAATAAATTAGAGGAAAATGTATCTAAATTAAGTATTGATGATTTCCCAAAAAAAACCCAGGAACTAAGAAATAAGTTAAGTACCGGGAGTAAATTAATAGATATTCTTCCTGAAGCCTATTCCCTTGTAAGAGAAGCATCTAAAAGAATTAGAAATGAAAGACACTTTGACGTTCAATTAATAGGAGGAATAGTATTAAACCAAAATAAAATTGCTGAAATGAAAACTGGTGAAGGTAAAACACTTACAATTGCATTAGCAGCATACTTAAATTCACTGGAGGAAAAAGGAGTTCATGTTGTTACAGTAAATGATTATCTTGCAAAACGGGATGCTGAAAATATGGGAAAAATTTATAATTTTCTCGGTGTCACATGTGGATATATTAATTCTGGACAAAATGATGAGGAAAGAAAAAAAAATTATTTGTGTGATATTACTTATGCAACAAACAGTGAATTAGGCTTTGATTATCTAAGAGATAATATGAAATTTTCATCTGATGAGATGGTTCAAAGAGGTCACAATTATGCAATAGTAGATGAAATTGACTCTTGTTTAATTGATGAAGCTAGAGTGCCATTAATTATATCTGGACAAGCAGAAGATAAAACTGATCAATATATTGTTGTAAATAAATTAATAAAAAAATTAAAAGATAAAGATTTTGATATTGATGAAAAAAACAAAAGTGTTCTTTTGACTAATAATGGAATTGATAATGTAGAAAGAATTTTTTCTGAAGCTGGTATTTTAAAAAATAATAATTTTTACGATCCTGAAAATCTATCTTTAGTTCATCTAGTAAATCAATCTTTAAGAGCTAATTATATCTTTATAAATGGAAAAGATTATATAGTTAAGGATAATGAAATTATTATAATCGATGAGCAGACAGGAAGGCAAATGCCTGGAAGAAGATTTGGCGATGGTCTTCATCAAAGCTTAGAGGCTAAAGAAAACTTATCAATTCAATTTGAAAATCAAACATTAGCATCTATTACGTATCAGAATTACTTTAAGTTATATAAAAAAATATGTGGATGTACAGGAACAGCGATAACAGAAGCTCAAGAGTTTTATGAAATTTATAATTTAAACATTATTGCAGTTCCAACTAATAAAAACATGATTAGAAATGATTTAAATGACCAAATTTATAGAACTGAAAGAGAAAAAGATAATGCAATTACAAATCTCGTATTTGAAAAATATAATCAAGGTCAACCTCTTTTAGTATTCACAAGTAGTATAAATAAATCTGAGCATTATTCAGAATTATTCAACAAAAAAAAAATCAATCACATAGTTTTGAATGCTAAAAACCACGATAAAGAAGCAGAAATAATTGCAGACGCAGGGTCGAAAAATTCAGTCATAATTACAACTAGCATTTCTGGAAGAGGAGTAGATATTAAACTTGGTGGTAAAGAAACCAATGCGGTTTTAAGAGAAGATATAAAAAAATTAGGTGGTTTATGCGTTATAGGCACTGAAAGAATGGAAAGTAGAAGAGTTGATAATCAAGCAAGAGGAAGATCTGGCAGACAAGGTGATGAGGGTAGCTCAGTTTTTTTTGTAAGTCTTGAAGATGATTTAATGAGAATTTTTGGGTCAGAGTCTATGAATAATATTTTAGAAAAACTTGGTTTAAAAGACGGAGAAAGTATTGATCATCCTTGGATAAATAAGGCGCTTGAAAGAGCTCAACAAAAAGTAGAAGCAAGAAATTTTGATATAAGAAAATCCTTACTAAAATTTGATGATGTTTTAAACGATCAAAGACATGTGATATTTTCTCAAAGAAACAAAGTAATGGAGAGTACAAATCCCTATGAATTTGCTGATATTTTTCTAAAGCAAACTCTTGAGGAATTAATTCAATTTAAAGAGAGGAATAATGATATTGAAATGAAATTATTGGCGATTTTAGGGGCTTCATTCAAAAAAGAGGAAATTGAGAATCTTAAGAACAAAGATAATAAATTTTTAAAGGAAGAAATTATTAATAAATTTGAAAAAAAGAGAGAAGAAAGATCTAAAAATTTAGGACAAGAAAAATCTAAAGAGATTGAAAAAAGAATATTTCTTCAATTAATAGATCAAAACTGGAAAATGCACATACAATACTTGGAACAACTTAGACAAGTAATTGGTCTAAGATCTTATGGTCAAAGAGATCCTTTGATTGAATATAAAAAAGAGTCATTTAATTTATTTGAGGATCTATTGAGAAAATTAAAAGAACAATTTATTGGATTATTATTAAATATTAAGATTGTATCAAATCAGCCTGATGAAACAAATAAAGAAGATGAAAGCGAAATCAAAAATAAATTAAAAAATCTTGCGAGAAAACATATTGGTAGAAATGAACGTTGTCCATGCGGATCAGGAAAGAAGTATAAGCATTGCTGTGGAGCTTTATAATAAATAAAACAGACCAGCTATCAATAAAAACAATAAAATTCCGCCTGATAAAATTTTTTTCTGTTTAGAAAATTTCTCAATAAAATTTGTAAAATCACTTTTTTTAAGTGACATATTGTTTGAAATTTCTGGTTTGGTCGAAAAACCACTTTCTCTTCCAATTTGCAAAAATTTGTTTTTTCGTTGTTGAACTATTTCATCGTTGCTTAAATTTTTATAGTACTCTAAGTTTTTAATTATTGAATTTCGAACATTCTCTAGAATTTTATATTTATCTCTATGCGCGCCACCTACTGGTTCTCTTATAATTTCATCTATTATTTTTAAATCAATTAATTGGTTTGATGTAAGCTTCATTGCCTCTGCTGCTTCAAGGGTTTTTTTTGGATCTCTCCATAAAATTGTTGCACAGCCCTCAGGAGATATTACTGAGTAAATTGCATTTTCTAACATAATAACTTTACTTGCTGATGCTAAAGCAATTGCTCCGCCTGATCCACCTTCTCCAATAATTATTGATAGATTTGGAACTTTTAATTTCATACAACTTTCTATAGATCTCGCAATTGCTTCTGCTTGTCCTCTTTCCTCGGCTCCAACTCCTGGATAAGCTCCTGGTGTATCTATAAAGGTTATTATAGGAATATTAAATTTATTCGCAAGCTCCATTAATCGAATACTTTTTCTATATCCTTCAGGTCTCATCATTCCAAAATTTCTATCCAGTCTATCTTCTAAATTTTCTCCTTTTTCTTGTCCAATAACTAGAACTGACTGATTGTTGAATTTAGCAAAGCCTGCGATTACAGAATTATCTTCTCCATAAAATCTATCACCTGATAAAGATATAAATTCATCGAACAAATTTTTTATAAAAAATTTTGCTTTTGGTCGATCTTCATGTCTTGCAACTTGGGTTGTCTGCCATGGATCTAGGTTTGAATAGATTTTTTCTAACTTATTATTAATTTTATTTTCGAATAAAGCAATTTCATTGGTGTTAACTTCTGAAATACCTTCTTTATTATAAGGATCTTTTAATGCCTCAAGTTCTGCTTCAAGTTCTTTTACTTCATTTTCAAAATTTAGATAATTTTTCATTTTTTCAATATTTTACAAAATAAAGGCAATAAAGTGGCTCATTTTTACCAATTTACTAGTATACAAAATTTTTCTAAAACAAAATACTTAAAATCAAAATGTCAAAAAAATATATAAAAACAGAAAATCTTTCTATTTCTGAGGATCTATACAACTTTGTGAACAAAGAAGTCTTACCAGAAACGGGGGTTGAAGAAAAAAAATTTTGGAAAGGACTGAGTGAGGTTAGTCATGAACTTGCCCCCAAGAATAAAGAATTACTAAAATTTAGAAAAAGACTTCAAATGGATATAGATAGATGGCATTTAGAAAATTTTGAAAAGGAATTTAATTTACATGAGTATAAATCATATCTTAAGGAGATTGGATATCTTAAAGAGGAAGGAACTGATTTCAAAATAAAAACGAAAAATATTGATAAAGAAATTTCAAATATTGCAGGACCGCAGCTTGTTGTTCCAATAATGAATTCTAGATATGCATTAAATGCAGCTAATGCTAGATGGATGAGTTTATATGATAGCTTGTATGGAACTGACGTTATATCCTCTGAAGAGTCAATAAGCGAAAGGTATGATCCTGATAGAGGCCTTCAGGTCATTCGATATACAAAGAAATTTTTAGATGAAAACTTCAAATTGAAGAATACATCTTGGAAAAAATTAAATAAAATTCAAATTAATGAACACAAATTAAAATTATTTACAGATAAAGGAGTTTCAGAACTAGAAGATACAGATAAATACATTGGATATAGATTAAATAAAGAAAAAATTTCTGCAATTATTTTAAAAAATAATAATCTTCACATTGAAATTATTTTAAATCCAAGTGCATTTAGTGCAAAAGGTGATCCTGCTGGTATCTCAGATATCATTATAGAAGCTGCGATTTCAACAATTTGCGACCATGAAGACTCGGTTGCTGCTGTAGATGCAGAAGATAAAATTATTGGTTACAGAAATTGGCTTGGCCTTATGAAAAAAAATCTTATCTCTGAATTTGAAAAAGATGGAAAGAAATTAAGAAGAAAACTAAATCCTAATAGAAGTTTCATAAATAAATATGGGGAAAAAGATAGCCTCCACGGAAGAGCACTTCTTTTAAATCGAAATGTTGGTCATCTAATGACAAATTCTGCAATTCTATTACAAGATGGTTCAGAAATACCTGAGGGAATTTTAGATGCTTTTATAACATCCCTATGCGCGATGCATGATTTACAAAATAAAAATAATTCAAGAACAGGTTCAATTTATATAGTTAAGCCAAAACAACATGGGCCAGAAGAAACATCTTTTACAAATATATTGTTTTCAAAAGTAGAAGAAATCTTGGGTTTAGAAAAATATACGATTAAATGTGGTATTATGGATGAAGAAAGAAGAACTACTATTAATTTAAAAGAATGCATTAGAACGTTAGAGAATAGAGTATTTTTTATAAACACTGGATTTTTAGATCGTACTGGCGATGAAATGCATACATCTATGGAAGCTGGACCTATGATTAAAAAAGGCGACATGAAATCTTCAGCTTGGATTAATGCTTATGAAAATAACAATGTTGATATTGGATTAAAGTGTGGCTTCTCTGGTGTTGCACAAATTGGTAAAGGGATGTGGGCTATGCCAGATAAAATGTCTGACATGCTTAAAGAAAAAATTTCTCATCTTAAAGCAGGTGCAAACTGTGCATGGGTTCCGTCCCCAACAGCAGCAGCTCTTCATGCTCTGCATTATCATCAAATAAATATATTTGATAAACATGTTGAATTAAATAAAAGGGAAAAAGCAAAAATAGATCAATTATTAACTATACCTGTTGTAAAAAAACCTAATTGGTCTGTAGAAGAAATTAATAAAGAAATTTCTAATTCAGTGCAAACAATTTTAGGATACGTAGTTAGATGGATAGATCAAGGTATAGGCTGTTCAAAAGTTCCTGATTTAAATAATATTGGATTGATGGAAGACAGAGCAACATTGAGAATTTCATCTCAACAGATTGCAAATTGGCTGCATCATGGAGTTTGTAGTCGTAAACAAGTTTTAGAGATTATGAAAAAAATGGCAAAAGTAGTTGATCAACAAAATAAGCATGACAAATTGTATCAAAAAATGTCTCCTGAATATGATAGATCAATTGCTTTTAAAACTTCATGTGAATTAGTATTTCAGGGAAAAGATCAACCATCAGGCTATACAGAACCTTTATTACATTTAAATAGATTAATTAAAAAGAATTAGTCTTTTACTAATGAATTTCTATTTTTAAAGGCATAGATTA
>MDTD01099169.1_pt1 | contig 14696 bp, 14 predicted proteins | sample 811221 | NCBI WGS metagenome assembly MDTD01 (sample SAMN05326646, study PRJNA326480) | marine metagenome | isolation source: seawater | place: Pacific Ocean: South West | collected 2011
AAGAATTTAGTAAAAAATAAATTAATTGAAATTAAATATAATTCAAAAGTTGAATTTTTCAAAAATCAAAAAAAAATTGAAATTTATATTAATAATAAAAAAAGCAATAAAAGAAATCATCATATAATTTGTACCCCAGTTTTTGCAACACTAAAATCAATAAGAAATCAAAAAAATAAAAAAATAAATTTAAATCCATCACAATATTTTGGCGCTGTTATTTCAATAAAAAAAAATATTCACAAAAATTTCGATAGATTTTTTGAAATAATTGTTTCTTCGGAGTTTTTTCCCGGAGTAAGAAGAATTTCTAAAATAATTAAAAAATCAGAAAAAAAATATTTTCTCATTGAAATAGTAAAATTGAATAAATTTACCAATTTGGAACAGCAATTAGAAATTACACTAAATTCACTTAATAAATACTTTATAAAAAATAATAATAATGAAAAGTTTAAATTAGAAGGATATAAACTTATTAGGATGATATTTACAGTTAAAAAAAACTATGTAAAAAATGTAATCAAAAAAATTGATCAATTTTTTTCACCAAAAAACAATATTTTTTATGAAAGAAGAATTTCTTGGCCCATAAACACAAAAAAGCAATTTGATTTTGCCAATATGGATTATATAAAAGTCTTAAAATTTATAAATGAAATTAAAAAAATTTAAAAAATTAGTAATTTTAGGTGGTGACACAATATCTTTAGATATAATTGATTTTTTGAAAAAAAATAAGATAAACTTTTTTTTTATAACCTCGAAAAGAAATTTAAAAAATTATAAGCTTTTCAAGAATATTGAAATAAAAAGAAATTCTGTTGTAACTAAGTCTATCAAAGATTTAAAAAAATTAAAAAAATTTGATAGCAATGAAACATTATTTTTGTGTATGACCTGCCCATGGATAATTTCAAAGAGAACAATAAATTCTATTAAAGGTAAAATAATAAATACCCATGGAGTTAGACTACCATATAATAGGGGCGGTGCATCTGTAAGTTGGCAAATTTTAAATAGATATAAATTTGGTTTTTCCAATCTTTATTTGGTTAATGAAAATGTAGATGCGGGTCCAATAATGTTTTTTAAAGAATTTTTATATCCAGAGGGTTTGCGCACCCCACTTGAATATATGAAATTTTATAAAAATATTCATGTAGAATTCTTAAAAGAGAAGTTATTACAATTGTTCAGTAAAAATCTTGATGTAAAACCAATTGTTCAACCTGAATACCTGTCGACATATTGGCCAAGATTAAACTCAGAAATAAATAGTTGGATTGATTGGAGAATGAAATTTGAGAATTTATCCTCATTTATAAAAGCTTTTGATGACCCATACAATGGCGCTCAAACGACTTTCAAAAATAAGAAAGTTTATATTAAAAAATGTTCATGTAATTATGAGGATGCAAAATTTCACCCTTTTCAATCTGGCATAATCTATAGGAAAGGTCCTGATTGGATATGCGTAGCTGCTAACGAAGGCTCGGTGATTATTGAAGAAGTTTTTGATAAATCAGGAAAAAATATTTTAAAAAATTTAAATGTAGGAGACAGATTTTTTACTCCAGAAAAACAATTATCAAATACTTCAAAGAGAATTTATTATAATTCTGAAGGAATAAAAAAAATTAAGTAATTTTACATGATTCCATATGGAAAACAAAAAATAGATAAAGCTGATATATCTTTAGTTTTAAAATCTCTAAAAAAAAAAAAAATATCTGGTGGAGATTATGTTTACAAGTTAGAAAAATTTTCAAATAATTATTTTAATATAAACCACAGTATTTCTTGTAATAGCGGCACCTCTGCTCTTTTATTAGCCTTTTTAGCAATCAATGTTAAAGAAAATGATAATATAATTTTACCAGGTGTAAATTTTATTGCTTCTGCAAATATTTGTAAATTTTTAAAAGCAAATATTTTTTTAGCTGATGTTGATCCTCTAACAGGTCAAATGAGTCCAGATAACTTGGAAAATTGTATTAAATCTAACAAAATTAGAAATATAAAAGCTGTCATAACCATGTATCTTGGAGGTGTAGTAAAAGATTTAGATAAATATAACAAATTAAAAAAAAAATATAATTTTTATATTATTGAGGACGCATGTCATGCCTTAGGAAGCGAGTACAGTGCCAATGGAAAAAAATATAGAGTTGGCAGTTGTAATCATTCAGATATTTGTTGTTTTTCTTTACATCCACTTAAAACAATTACTTCAGGAGAGGGAGGCTTAATTACAACAAAAAAAAAATTTCTTTACAAAAAAATGAAACTTTTGTGCTCTCATGGAATGAGTCAAAACATGAAAAGACATTGGAAGTATAAATTTTATACACTAGGATTTAATTTTAGAATGAGCGATATCAATGCTGCTTTAGCCGTAAGTCAATTTAAGAAAATTTCAAAATTTGTTAAACTTAGGAAAATTGTTGCAAAAAAGTACATTAAAAGTTTTAGCTCTTTTAAAGATATAAGTACATATAACTATAAAATGATAGAGAATTCATCAAATCATCTATTTGTCATATCTATAAATTTTCAGAAATTAAAAAAGAATAAAAATAAATTATTAGAAAATTTAAAAAAAAATGGGGTTATGGCTCAATTTCATTATACTCCTTTAAATACAATAGGACATTTAAAGAAAAATATTCAAAATAATAGAGATACTTTTAAGGGAATATCTCAGTATAAAAATAATTCTTTAAGTATCCCGATGTATGTTGATTTAACTAAAAACCAACAAAATAAAGTTATTAAATCAATTATTGAATTTGTAAAAAAAACCTAAAAATCAATTTCCAAACAATCAGGAATAATCTCTCTTATTTTTACTCTTTTTTTTATTTGTTTAAAGCTATTAATAAATCTTTGTATCTCTTCCTCTTTAATACCACCTGGAACTTTTTGATCTTGATGAGATACTAATTTATTATTTTTTTGATTGTGAAATATTCTTTTTTTAAAATTCCAATAACTTAATTTCATCTTATTCATTACTAAGTTTTTACTAGGTAATCTAATTTTTTCGGAAGTCATGCAATTAAGTTTTTTAAATTCCTTGCATATTTTAGAGCATGAGTCTTTATTTTCATTTGTAAATTTATTAATATTTTTACCAATTAAGTTTTTTTTATCTTTATTAATAAAATTTAATATTTGATTTTTGTTTCTTAAGATATTTGAGTTTTTTTGAATAAAGTGGTTTCTTGCAAATTTATTTTTTAATAAAATGTATCTGGTTGGGATATTATTCATTTGAGCAAAAATCGACGTAGAACAACCAACATGAAAATGTTTTTTTGCAGCTAATATGTATTTGTTGATTTCCCCACTATATTCATATGAAATATTATCAAAATTTTTTACTAGTTTTTTCCATTCTTGAATCGGGTCACTTGGATGTGGTCTTATAATTAAGTGATATTTTATTTTTTTATCAAGAAAATTTAGCAATTCTTTAAATTTTTTAAATTCTTCAAAACGCAAATACATTCTTTTTAGTCTCTCGTTTAAAAATTTTTTCGAATGTGGCCAACCATCCGTCCTCATATATTCATCACTAGATTTTATTTTATTTAAATTTAAAAAAGTTAAGTTCGAGCAAAATAAGATAAAATTTCCATGTTTTTTTTTTATTTTTGATTTTTCTTTTTTGTAGATATATTTAAATTTTTTATTCCATAATTCATAATGAGGCGATCCAGTAAAAACTATTTTTTTTCTTAATTTTGGATAAAATTTTTGAAATTTTTTTTTGAAAAAGTTGTTTGTGACAAAGTACTTATCAATATAATTCTCGGTTCCTTTGAGAACTCTTGACTTTATAAATAAATCTGTATTTATGTATGAAATAGATACACCCACTTCTTGATCTAAAATGCAAAAAGAATCTAATTTTTTTTTATATTTTTTTATATCTTTTAAATACAGACCTGATTTGTAGAGAATTATACCATTTTTATCCTGTTTCCACTCAATAATTTTATTTATTGAAATTTTGCTTCCAATATAAATTCTAAAATTTTGCTTAAGACAAGCTAGAGCAAGTAATATGGAATGATCTAACTCCCTGGATTTTATTTCTATAGGAATAAAAATGTTAACTTTTTTCATTTAGAAAGTTTTTTTGTAAATTTAAGTATATAGTTTTTCAATCATGAAAGCTTCTGCATATAAACTTCCAGAATACATACCCCTTAGTTTTGCCAAAGATTTTATACCTTCTAAAGAACGAGGATGAGGATAATTTCTAATTTCATTTTTATACAGCTTCATAGCAACTAATTTTTTATCTAAATCTTTTTTTTCTAAAGTTATAAAAAAATTTGGCTCCCATTTCGTTGGATTTAAGTAACCTGTACTAGATAAGATTTCAGAACTGAATATGGCGACCTTAGAATTTTTGTTAGGTCTTAATGCAGTTAATACTGCTCTGTTACAGTATTGGTGATCTATATTTGTACAAAGTCTATGATGAGTAAAAACTGCTGTTGGTTTTATAACCTGGATTTTTTCCTCTATAAATTGTATTAGATCAAGTAATGGTAAGGCATCACTTTTGTTATCTAGAAAATCTCCAAAGAAAATATTTTTTTTCGCAACCCCTAGTTTAGTTATCGCTTTGATTGAATCTTTTCTAAGTAAATTTATTTTAGATTTCGATTTACTTTTATTTTCTATTCTTGAGGTAATTCCAGTATTTGTGATTAAAACAAAAGTTTGATTTCCTTTCAATCTGTTTAATCGGTTTATTGTTCCCCCTGCACCTAAAACCTCGTCATCAGGATGTGCATATATAAAAAGTGTTCTTTTAAATATTTTTTTATCTAACATTTTTAATAGTAACTTTACATTTTAACGAATTTTTGATTATTTTAACATTATAAAATTCAAATTTAATATTTTTTATTTTGATAAACGCTTTAGGATAAGTCTCCGCATCAAGCATTCTGATCTTATTGTATAAAAATCTTAAAGATGTATTCTTTGTCAATAAATTGTTGTCTTTTAACCTTTTAAATATTGTCGGTTTTCCCCTCTGTTTTTTGTATTTATAATTATATTTTATAATGTTCCTAATCATATCAAATACTATTACAGCTGATTTTTCATATATAACTTGTGCTGAACCCTTAAGTACTAATTTCTTTTTTAAAAGATATGGTCCGGAGTCTAATTTGTCAGTCATTCTAAAGGCGGTAATTGATGTTGATTTCTTATCTCGAATTATTAGATTTTGGATCGGACTTCCACCTCTACCATATGGAAGATTCGTTTCATGAAATCCAATACAATTAAATTTTGACAAAATTTTATTATTTACTTTAAAACTCCAATGTGGAAAAAAAATATATCGTGGATTTATTTTCTTTAATTTTTGGTAATTCAGCTGATGCCTTTTTTCTATTAAAATAAACTTTTTATTTTTATTAAATATCCTAGAAAACAATTTTTTATGCCAGGGTTTAACTGATGCAATAATATATCTCATTTTTTCCTTGCCTTAGATTTATAACTATAATAATAACATTTAAAACGTTTTAAATAAATTAAAAATCATCTATGCCAGTATTTCAAAAAAGAAATATAGATTTTTCAAAGATTAATAAAGAACTTAAAAAAAATGGCTACTCGGTTTTACATTCAATATTAAATGAAAAAACTTGTGATAAATATCTTAAAATAATTAATTCTAATTTAAAAAAAGAAAATAAAATTTACGGAAAAAAAAAATTTCACGGTAAACAAACAAAAATATTATATAATCTTACAAATAAAAGTTTTGATTTTTTTGAATTAGTGTTAGATAAAAATGTTAATAAAGTTTGTGAAGATTACTTCAAAAATGGAGCATACTCGAAGGACAAAAATATTTATCAATTTGATCATCTTCACTCAAGAATTTTAGATTATCCTTGCAAATCACAACCATTACATATCGATAGCAGAATATCTGGAGTTTACCCGCCGACAAGTTTGCACTTTTTCATCTATTTGTCGGACGTAAATGAAGAATCTGGCCCAACGCAGATTGTGCCATCAACTCACAGGATCAACACATTTCCAACAAAAAAGGATGAAACAAAAGCAAAAAAGATTATTGGAAAAAAAGGAACAGTTATAATAGTAAACTCATCAACATGGCATGGTTCATCTGCAAAAAAAAATTTTGAAAGAAGAGCAATATTGACTTTAGTATATACAAGGTGGTTTTTAAGACAACAATTTGCTTTACCATTTTCTTTACCAAAAAAATTTGTTAATAGATTGTCAACGAAGTATAAAAAAGTATTAGGATTTTATAATTATCCACCTGTGGATGAAAATCAAAGAATTTTTAGCAGAGGAAAAATAGCTAATTATAGATTAAAAAAATGAAATTTAATAATAAAAGAATGATGAGTTTTTTAAATGGTAAGTCACTAATGATAACTGGTGGAACAGGATCATTAGGTAATTCGATAGTAGATTATATAATTAAAAATAATATTAAACCAAAAAGACTTGTGATTTTTAGCAGAGATGAACTTAAACAATCAAATATGCAAAAAAAATACTCTAATAAAAAATATAAATTTATGAGGTATTTTTTAGGAGATATTAGAGACAAAGATAGGTTAGTTTCAGCAATAGAAAATGTTGAATATATAATTCATACCGCAGCTTTAAAACAAGTCCCAGCATCTGAATACAATCCATTCGAAACAATTAAGACAAACATTTTAGGAGCTCAAAACATTATTGATGCGTGTTTGAAATCAAAGGTTAAAAAAGTGATTGCATTATCAACGGATAAGGCATCTTCACCTATAAATTTATACGGTGCAACAAAATTATGTTCAGATAAGTTATTTGTTGCAGCAAATAATTATCGTGGAAAAAATAATACAATTTTCTCAGTCGTGAGATACGGTAATGTTTTTGGAAGCAGGGGCTCAGTACTACCTCTCTTCTTGGAATTAAAAAACAAAAATTATTTTACGGTGACAGATAAAAAGATGACAAGATTTAGCTTAACATTAGATGAGTGCATAAAAACTATAATTTGGACAATGAAAAATTCATTCGGGGCTGAAATTGTAATACCAAAAATCCCTTCATATAAAATTTTAGATCTTTGTAAAAGTATTAATGAGAAAGCTACTACAAGATATATAGGAAAGAGACCAGGAGAAAAGTTGCATGAAGAAATGATAAGTGATGACGAAAGTGAAAACGCAATATCAATAAAAGATTATTATGTAATTTTACAGTCACAAAATAAAGCTCAATTAAATTTTTATAAAAAAACTTACAATGGTAAATTTAAACTTAATAAAAGTTATAATTCGTTCAATAATAAAGATTATCTTAGCGTAAATGATCTAAAAAAATTAATTAGTAATTACAAAAAAACTATAATTTAATACAATAAATGACCGTATTAAACCCTGCAAAAAAATTTTTTTATAGGGAGTTAAAAAAATTTCTCAATAAAAATAAGGATTTGAAAGAAATTGGAATTGATGCAGCGTGTGAGGATTTTAAAAATGCAAAGTTTTTTCCTGTCAAGAAATACATTGGGGTAGATATAAGAGAGGGAATCATTAAAAAAGGACTTAGTCAAAACAAGGGATCTAAGTGTTTTGGACTTAAATTTGATATAACCAAAAAAAATGTGATTGGCGATAATTTTGCTGACATTGTTGTATGTTCACATACAATTTATCAAATTCCAAACAATAAAAAAAAAGATGTAATAGATAATTTAATCAATTTTGTTAAAGACGGTGGAAAAATTTTAATACAAGTAAAAAAAAATGATCCAATAAATTTTTATATTAAATCAAAATTGGAAAAAAATTTTAAGATCACACACAAAAAATATTATGATAATATTATTTCAAAAACTTATTCGAAATTTTTTGAAAAAAGAAATAAGAAAAAGATTTATAATATTTATCTATTCTTAAATTTAATTCGGTTTAACTTTTTAATATCAATATTTGAAATTTTTTCTCAAAGTTTTGAAAAAATAAACGATAAAGTAATTTATTTTTCAGAAAATAAGAATATAAATTTTAAGAAAAAAAAATTGATGATTAATATACATAAAAAAAATTTTTTGAGATTAAATTGAAAAAAAAATTTAACATAATTCTATTTCTTGCATCAGAAAAAGGTGTTATTTTTTTGAAAAGTTTACTTAAACAAAAAATACATAATAATATTTTTGTTATATTGAAAAAAGAAGATATCTGGGAAAAAAAATACAATTTCAAAATGATAAAAATGGTAAAAAAAAATATTATTTTTTATGACAATAAACAAAGTTATAAAAAAAAGATAACTAAAATTTTTCAAAATAATGATATAGATTTTTTGTTTGCAGCTGGATGGAGGTATAGAATCTCAAAAAATTTTTATCAGAATTCCAAGATCGGAAGCTTTATTATTCACGACTCATATTTACCAAAAAATAAAGGATGTGCTCCATTAAACTGGTCACTTATAAATGGTGACAATTTTACGGGAGTATCATTAATTGAAATGAAAGAAGAAATTGATGGAGGAGATATTATATTGCAAAAAAAAATCAAAATATTAGAAAAGGATGATATAGTTTCTTTGCATAAAAAAGTTTTAATATTTTACAAAAAATTTGTAATAAATTTTTTTAAAAACTACACAAATTTAATCCAGAATAAAAAAAAGCAGAATACAAAAAATTCATCATATAATGAAAAGAGATTTCCAAAAGATGGAATTATAGATTGGACAAAAAAAGGTAACGTTTTAATTAATTTTATTAAAGCACTTAAAAAACCATGGCCCGGGGCTTTTTCGATATATAAAAAAAAGATTTTATTTATTTGGGACGCAAAATTTGAGAAAAAAAAAATAGATAAAAGGACAATCGGAAGTATTCACAAATCACGAAATACTTTTTATTGCAATTGTAAAGATGGTCGAATTTCCGTCAAGAAATACTCTATTAAAAACTTAAGTCCTTATTTGAGGAAGGTTTATCTGTAGATGAAAGTATTATTCTCAATCATAGTTCTTACAAAAGATAGAAATAAATTTTTAAAAAAAGCAATAAACTCAATCCAATTTCAAAAAAAAAAACCAATTGAAATTTTAATATTAGATAATTCTTTAACTGGTACAGCAAAGTCGCTTTGTCTAGAAAAGAAATATTCAAAAAATATTAAATATTTTTCGATTACTAAAATCAATAACGTTGCAAGGTTAAGAAATTTTTTGGCAAAAAAAGCAAAAGGAAATTATCTTGCTTTCCTCGATGACGATGATTATTGGGACCAAAATTATTTGTTGGAATCCTTGAAAATTATTAAAAGAAATAAAATTGGATTATTAATCACTAATATAATTGCTCATAAAAATAAAAAAAAAATTAAACTTACAAATTTTAGAAAAACAAAACCTTTAAATATAAAAGATTTTTTAATTATCAACCCTGGCACTTTGTGTTCTAATATAATCATAAGTAAATCTGTATTTTTAAAATTAGGAGGTTTTGACTCAAAAGTTTCCGGATCATGTGACAAAGATTTAATTATAAGAGTTTTAGAAAAAAATATTTCTTATGAAATAAATAATATGTACTTGGTTAATTATTCTCTTCACATAAATCAATGGTCATCAAATCCAACAAAAGTTATTATTCAAAAGCTTTTATTTTATCAAAAATATTTTGGAAAATATTCTTTTATTGACCACCTAACTATGACTAAGGTTTTAATAAAGCTAATAATACAAATATTTTTTAGATTTAAAAAATTTAATAGTATTTAAGTATTATTTTTTTGAGATTTTTAATTATAAAATTTATTTGTTTAGAGTTTAATTTTAAATGTAGTGGCAATGAAAGAGTTCTATTGCCCCACTTGATACTTTCTTTACAATCTTTAATAGCATACTTTTTTTTATAATATTTTAGTTCAGATATAGCCTTATAATTTATAGTAACTGGAATTTTTTTTGCAAATAAATCTCTTAAAACTAAGTTTCTAATTTTTTCATTTTTAAAACCAATAGGAAATAAATGATAGTCCCGTGATTTAAAATTAGAGTTTAAAGGATAATCAACTAAATTTTTTAAACTATTTTTATAATAATCAGATATTTTTTTTCTTTTATATACATTATTTTTTTCACTGTTACTAATTTGGTTAAGTAAAAGAGATGCATTGATATCACTTAGATTACCTTTCAGACCGGGTTTAATTACATCCCAAAAATTATATTTACCTCTCGTAAATCTTTTTTGAGCATCTTGAGACATTCCATTAATTAATGTAGATTTTATTCTTTTTAGTTGATTAACATCATTTGTAATTATAGCGCCACCTTCTCCACATGTTATATTTTTTGTTGCATAAAACGAAAAAACTGCAAAGTCAGCATAATAACCTATTGGCTTATTCTTTTTACAAGCACCTGAGAACGCATGCGCTGAATCTTCAATTATATGGATTTTTCTTTTTGTTTTTTTTTTAATTTGTTTCTTTAGTTCCTCAGTGTCAAAAATATTGCCATACAGATGAACTGGCATAATTGCTTTTGTTTTTTTTGTAATTTTTTTTACACAATCATCTATAGATAAAAGAAGTGTATTTTTATCAACATCAGCAAAAACTGTTTTTGCACCACTTATTTCAATTACATTTGCACATGCCACAAAAGTCAAATTTGGAATTATAACCTCATCTTGTGGTTTCAAGTCTAAAGATTTAAAAATACCTATCACTGCATTTGTCCATGAATTAGTCAACAAGCATTTTTTTTTTAAAAATCTATTTGCAATTTTCTCTTCTACTTTTTTACAAATTGGTCCAGAGGTTAGGTAAGTACTTTTTAAAACTTTTTTAAAAACTTTTTGATCCTTTATATTATGTTCATAAAAATTAATTTTCATTTAAATTGAATAATCTTTTTATTATTTATTTTATAAATTTTATTACAAAATTCATTTAATTCTTTCCTATGAGAAATTATTATAATGAATTTATTTTTCATAAACTTAATTATATTACCTAGCAATAATTTTTCACTTTCACTATCAAGAGCGTTGGTAGATTCATCAAGAATTAGCAAATTAGGGTTTGAGTATAAAGCTCTTGCAATTGAAATTCTTTGAATTTGACCACCTGAAAACATTCTACCTTCTTCACCAGTTCTTATTTTGTCTTTGTTTGAATATCCAGACAAAATTTTTTTTAATCCAACTAAATTTATAATTTCATTATATAAATCCATATTAACATTTTCTTCTTTTTGAAAAGTGACATTGTTTAAAAGAGAATTATCTAAAATAAAACTTTTTTGAGGGACATAAGCTATTTTAGAAAATTTAAAGCCCCCACTAAAATCTATTAAATCTTTGTTTATTAGTATCTTTGCACTTTTTGGTTTTAAAAATCCCATTATTATTTCAATCAAAGTACTTTTTCCTGAACCACTTTCACCAATGATACCAGTTACACCTTTATAAATTTCAATGTTTGCATTATTAAAAATCTCTGTTTCTCCCCCTTTTTCTTTGGAAGAAGAATAAGCAAAACAAAGATTAGATATATTTATATTATTTAATTGATTTGTTGGTATAATTTTTTTTATCTCATTTTCTTTAAATTTAAATGATTTAAATTCATCAGAAACTCTTTTGATTGCTTCAGATCCATACTTCAAATTTTGTAAAAATCTTATAATTGAGTTAACAGAAGGTAAAAGTCTCATCGAGGCAAGTGCAAAAATTCCTAATAGTCCAAGTAAATCTTTCTTATCAGTCCCTGTATAATAATTTACATAATAGATAAGAGAGCATAATGTAATCACTAAAATAAGTTCCAAAATATTTCTTGGTGAACTTGTAAGAGTTGTTCTGCTAGCTCTATTTTTTTCTAATTCAGAAAAATCAACTAAATTTTTATTTATAAATAATTTTTCAAGAAAATACGTTTTAATTTCTTTTATTGATTTAAAAGTCTCAGTAATATTTTTATAAATATTGTTATTATACAAAAGTTCTGATTTTCCATAGTTATAAAGCTTTATTTTAACAAAGTAATAATAAATGCTGACTAATGATAATAAAAAAAACATAGCAATTATTGTAACTTCAAAATTAATAACTAATAAAAAAGAAAGAATTAAAATTAGAACAAAGATTTCTTTAAATAAATTAATAATTGAACCAATACCAGCACCTGTGCTTACTTCAGTAGTAGATAGAATAGAATTCATAAGGTCATTTGTATTGTGTTTACTATGAAATGAAATATTTGCAAAAATATATTTCTTCAAAAGAAAATTTTGAAAAAAAATTTTAACATCTTTAATAAAATTATTAATAATATATTGGACGTAAATCAAAAAAATTGATTTGATAAAGATTACAATCATTATAATACTTATACAAAATATTACGTAATTACTTGGATTTAAGAAATTTAAATAGTCAGAAATCTTTAAAAAAAATGGATCAGTGCTAACATTGTCAGTAGTTAGAAAATTAATAAGAGGTAAAAAAGCTGAAATTCCAACTAACTCAATAAAACTTGAAAAAAAAACAATTGTAATTGAAAAAAAAAAACTAAATTTTAATTTTGAATTGAAATTTTTAAAAATAATATTCAGATTCTTTCTCATTTTAAGTAAATAATCTCATCATTTTTGTGAGAGAAATAATTTCTACTAGCACTAAATGTAATAGCTAAAATTATTCTAATTCCCTTTTTTACGTAACCCGCTTTATGAAGACCAAAAGTGTCTTCAAAAAAACAGGTATTTTTTTTACCGTTTACTCTAAATATTTCATTTTCGTTATAATAACTCATTATTTCTTTATCAGGAAAATAGTACAATAAATTGAATTTCTCTTTTTTTTTCTTAATGTGACTTTTCTTAATAAAACAGTGGGCTCCATTTTCATTATTAACATCATTTAAATGTATAAATAATTTAAGCCATTTTTTAGACATCATATCTATATGAAATTGTTGGTTTGTTTTTCTTAAAGAGTCAAAGGCATCATTGGTATTTTCGAAAGTAATGAAAGATTCATTTCTGGTATATATTTTCTTTGTATTCAAATACAAATATAATAACTTATTAACAAATTTATCTTCAAAAATTTTTTTTAAAGATGGGGAAACCTTAGAATTGGTAGAAAACTTTAATATTTCTAACTCCTTTTTTTTTAATCTCTCTAAATAGTTTTCAATACTTTCATTATGTTTAAATAGTTTTTGAGTTTTATATTTTTCTTGATATAAATTTTCTTCATTTGAAACTATTTCATTTAATAAATTATCAGAGAGCCCATTTTCCATATTTAGTAGGTTGGTGTGTCCATCTAACTTTAATCCATTATAAACATAATTAAATTTTTCATTAGGAATTATAACTTTTGAATTAATTTCGACTTCTTCATTTAATTTTTTTGATTTTGGTCTAAAGAAATTATACGTATAAAATGTGAATATTAAAAAAGAGTTAATATTATCTAAAAGAGATCTTTTAGTTTGTTTGTTATTTTTAATTATATTCAAAAAGGCAGTTTTAATTTTTTTTAAGAAAATTATCATATGTCTATTTAAGCAACTTCTTGTATAAATTTAACGTTACTGTATTTTCATCAAAAGGTTTTTTATCATTTTTAATTTTTTTGAATGTTTCTATCACAGTTTTTTCAAAATTAAGATTTTTAAATTTTTTATGAGCGACACGTTGAAACTTTATTGAGGAAACCTTATAAGATCTTTTATCCACATTAAATTGATCTTTAATAACTTGAAGGTGCTTTATATTAATTTTTTTTACAATTTTTTGTGTCAAATCATTTATATTAAAATTCACGTTTCCAAGGTTAAAAATTTGACCAGTTAGTTTTTTATTATCAATAGCTTCTATTATTGCATCTGAAGCAAGTTTGTTATAACAAAAAAATCTATACTGATCACCTCCATTAATTTCTATTTTTTTCATAAAATAACCATCTCTGATAATTTTGTTTATTGCAATGTCATATCGCATTCTTGGGGACCATCCATATAATGTTCCAAGTCTGAATATTACAAATTTTTGTTTTAATTTCATTTTAAGATAATCCTCTGTTTTTTTACAAAATTTTGAATAAAGTGAAATGGGTTTGGTTTTACTTTTTTCATTCACTTTTTTTGTATTAAAACCATAAACTGAACATGATGAAATGTATATATACTTCTCAAAAATTGAATTATTTTTTAGTTTATCAATAATTTTTTTTTTATAATCGTAATTATTTATTTTTGTAAATTTTGAGTTTAATTCAGAAGCAGGGTCATTTGAAATGTTTGCTAAATCAATTATTATAGAAATATTTTTAATTTCATCATTTTTAACATTCTTAATATCTTTTTTAATAAAATTAAAATTTTTAAATTTATTATAGAAACCAAAAATACAATTATCAATTCCGTAGAGTTCAATATTTTTTTTCTTTAACAAACTTGGAACTAGGACGGAACCAAGATAACCTTCGGAACCCAACACAAGTATTTTTTTTTTAATCATAATTTATAAATTAATATGTTTGGACCAAATCTCTCTAAACTAATAACATCTAAAATATTAGTAATGTTTCTTCGGTAAAGAATATTATTACCTTTTATAGATTTAATTAATTCAAA
>MDTD01130342.1_pt1 | contig 14696 bp, 25 predicted proteins | sample 811221 | NCBI WGS metagenome assembly MDTD01 (sample SAMN05326646, study PRJNA326480) | marine metagenome | isolation source: seawater | place: Pacific Ocean: South West | collected 2011
CAGAAATGCTTGGGGGTTTTTTTTTGCCTTGTGCAAATTTTTTTTTTGCCTTGTGCAAAAAATCTATCATTCCTTAAATTCCTTGAATTCCGTGTTTGTCTGGCAAGTCTTGACAAATCCCTAAATTATGGTATCCTATATAGTATACTATAGTACTATGTACTACTATGTACTACTATGTACTACTATGTATATTCTTATATTAACCTAGTGTCGCATTGCGACAGTAACTAAATGGAGAAACAGTAATGCCTGAAATAAAATTAAGACCTTGTAAAAATAGGTATGAAGATGGTGCAGACTTTGTAACCATTCCAATTGACGATAACCGACTAATTGAAGTATACAAAACTTATGGTTATACTGATATGGGCGAAGCCTACGATAACAAAATGCTAAGATTTGAAGAAGTAGAAATTAGGATTATGAGAAAATCTAATCCAGACTACTCCGATAGTTCTTGGGAAACTGAAAGCACAACAACTTATAATGTCGCATTGCGACACAGAGAAAACAAATGACTAAGGGATATATTATTTATCAAGGTGAATCCCTGCTTGATGGCAAGGAGATTGTTGTAATTTTCTTGCCAACAAGTAAAAACAGTAAGACTGGGGATATGGCACAAACTTATATTCTTGTTGTAGGCATAGACCCACGACTTGCTAGTAAAACTGGTGCAGATTATTCAATATGTGGCGATTGTAAGCATAGGGGAATCCCTACAACTGACCCAAATAGAAAATTGGCGATGAAAAGAACTTGCTATGTAAAAATATATCAAGGTGTATTGCAAACATTCCGAGCATTTGAAAAAGGTAATTACCTTGTTGCTAATACTCACGATGAAATTCAAAAACTAGGTACGAATCAATTTGTTAGATTAGGTACTTATGGTGACCCTAGTGCCGTTCCTAGTTATGTCTGGGATAGTCTTTTATCTAAATCTAAAAATAATACTGGCTACACTCATCAATCAAATAATCCAAATGCAGATGTCAGAACAGACCAATGTATGATTAGTGCAGATTCTTATGCCCAAGCTAAAGAATTTTGGAGCAAAAAAATTAGGACTTTTAGAGTCTTACAAAAGAATGAAAAACTTGATAAACAAAATGAAGTTCTTTGTCCTGCATCAAAAGAGGCAGGGAGGCGAACTACCTGCAATGATTGTATGCTTTGTAGTGGTTCAAATATTAAAGCTAAAAGTGTTGCAATTTATCAACACTAAGTGTCGCAGTTGCGACAGAAAGGAAAACTATGAGTAAATGGATTAATACTGATAAGCGAACTAGTATGGAAGTAACTAGTACTTCAATAATTTCTGGTAAAACTAGAACTATTGAGTTACCAATAACAGAATCCCAAATGAAAAAATGGTTAGGGGGTGCATTAATTCAAGATGCATTCCCCAACTTGACACCAGACGAGAGAGAGTTTATAAAGACTGGTATAACATTAAAAGAATGGGAGACATTAAAATGAATTTGTTTTTTCTACACAAAGTAGCAGGTAAATGTGCAGAAGACCTTTGCGACAAGCACATACCCAAGATGGTGTTGGAGACAGCCCAGATGCTGTCCACAGCCCATCACTATCATAATTCCGTACATAAGAATTCCGTATACAAACGAGCATACGAAAATCATCCTACAACTAAGTGGGTGAGACAGAATTGCCGTACATATGAATTTGCATATCGTTTGTTTCTTGATTTATTGCACGAATATTTTGAGAGATTTCACAAAGTACACAAGTGCGATACACTTAGAAAATTCCTTGCACTCAATCCTTGTCCAGACGGAGATTGGGTTGAACCACCACAATGTATGCCAGACGAATACAAGTGCGATGATACAGTAACTGCATATCGTAACTATTACATAAATGAAAAGTCATATTTTGCAAAGTGGACAAGGAGTAAAATCCACAAGGGTAAGCCACCCAAGTGGTTCATAACTGAAGAGGAGCAAGTCTATTGGTGTTGAGTGCCTATTGACTTCCTCATTGGTTGTGGTATACTAACTATAATAGCAATTTTAACTAAATAAAAGGAGATATAATATGTTGCTAGAATCTAATACTAACACTCTTAAACAGTTAGATATCTTTAACGATACTACTGTCGCAACAGCGACACCTAAGAGACTAACCATAGGTGCTGACAAGTTACCAAAACCTCAACCTCCAAAGAGAACTGGTAAGTATATGCATTACTCTAAATACTCAAAGTCTGAGCAGAAGAGAATTGTAGAATACTTTCTAGTTAATCAAAACAATGGAGTTAAGGTTGTAGAGTTAGCTAAATACTATTTCATCTCATTGCCTACATTTTACAACTGGTTGAAAGACTGGAGAGATGGCAGGTACATTGAGGATTCCATATATAACACAACTATTGCATTTAGGAGGGCAAAATGAATAATGCTCAACAAAGTATGAATTGGGCTTTGGCAAATGCTCATAGTCTTGAATTAAGTGGAGGATTTGTGCAGACAAATGACATCAAAAAAGGTCATAGAATATTACTATCCAATGGGTGGTATGCGACTATGTTGGACAATCTACGAGGACAAACCAGACTTGCAATGGTAGAGGGTATCTACAAAGAAGCAGGTAGTGTTTATGCTCACGATATTGTTGCAGTACAAGATAAGGATAACGCAGACTTATGGCATCTTGTTCAACATACTGCATCGCAAAAGAAACTTAGGGGTTGGATTGAAGAACAGTTTAACTCTTAAAACTGAGAATCTAATACTCAGACAAGTAGTGCAAGGTCTGGCAGAAGACAACGCATATTTTGTTGCTCTTTTGTCCGACCTTGCTACTGCCGTTGACGATGAAGTATTACCATCTGATATGAGTGTCGCATTGCGACAGTTACTTGATGAGATAAAACAAGCAACATTAGATTACGATAAATTAATTAACTAAAAGGACAAGAAAATGAAAACTATGCTAAAATTATTAGAATCAATTGTTGAAGAAATAAATATCAACATTGAATATCCATATTGGACTGTAGCTGACGGCACAGAAGATATATGCCAAGGAAGACTTGAATTTGCAAATATGCTATTTAATGATATTTCAAAACAGTTACCAACATCAGCCCCCTTTACATCAATCGGTGTATTACTTGAAAAATTATTGGAACAGCAAGAAATACCAGAAGAACATATTGAATTTTCCAAAATTGAAGAAGAGTACAATACACTTGCCCATTACAATTTACCAGACAATCTCATAAACATTTGGGATTATGTAGAATTTCCAGACAAAGAAGAGAAAGAAGAGTTTGGAGATTATGCGACAGTCAATATAAGTAGTATAGCTGACTATATTGAAGAAGAAATACATAAAGACCCTGCAAATAAAAAAACTAATGTAGAGTTTAAAGGTGTTAAAACTTGGGAGGGAGGACATTAAGATGACTAAAGATTTATATGATGAAGTAACTAAAGAAGATATCATATGGGCAAGTGGTCATTTTTTATGTGAAAATTTGCCATCAGATTGGGATGAATGGGAAGACGAGAAAGTTGACCAATTCCTTGAAGACAATGCTTGGGAGTATTTTCAATATGCAGACCCTAAATTTATATGGGAGCAAATTGAATCCCTAGCTTGGAGTATGAGATATTATATTGGAGGTAAGAAATGACATTATGGTATAACAAAAAGACTTATAAACAACTTATTAAATGGCTAGATGATAATGCAGGTGTGCCTTGGGAAGAAACACAACACTTTAGTGACTCGTCAGGTACATCAATATGGATTAGATTTGATTTAGATAAGGAGGAAGATGATGGCTAAACCTATAACACTAGAACAAATAAAAAATATAGTAATAGATATTAAATCTGATGATGAATGGGTTAACGATAGCCAAACACAAGCAGAATATAAAGGTGTGTGTGATGGTTTGGATATGCTTGTTAATCATCTTGAAGTAATAAAAACGGAGTTAGAGAATGACAATGAATGATACTATTAAAAAGTTTGAAGAGACATTACTTTTAAATTGTATAGCAAACCCTAGTTATGCTAAAAAAATGTTGATGGATAAATATGGATACACTATGGTAGACTTACAAAAAGTTAGAGATAAAGGTAAGTCTAATGATTCGTGATGCGACAAAATGTGATATTGAATATCTTCTTCCCTTGGCTCGTAAAATGCATTCCACTAGTATTTACAAGAATAGCCATTATTCTGATGACAATATTCGTGTTTGGGCTAAAGGTTATATTGCTTCTGACCACAACTACTTTCGTGTTTATTGTAGAGAAGAAAAGGCAGTTGCTTACTTACTTGGATACATAACTAATTATCTATGGGGCGATGACCTTTTTGCTCAAGAAGAATTATTGTTTACTGATGGCAAAAGTCATTTAGCAGGATTAAAACTGTTAAAAGATTTTGAAAAGTGGGCAGTAGACTGGGGAGCATTACAAGTAAATTTCCCAGTAACTTATGGTGGTCTTACCGATGTAAAATATAACAAAGTTATGGAAAGACTAGGATATAAACAACAAGGAACAATTTTTAAAAAGGATTTGATATGATAAAAACTGCAATGGTTCTTATAATAATATTACACGGATACAAAGATGCTCCGTACACAGAAAAATTTATTGGAAAAGTACCAGACTGTCGCAATGCGACACTTGAACCCCTTACAAAAAAATTAAAAGAAAAGTATCCAGAAAAAATGTGGGGGTATATGTGTATAGATGAGCCTTTGTGGGAACACAAAAAATCCTTTTATGGTCTTTCAAAAGGAGATACAGAATTAACATATTAGTATTAGAAATAACTTGTGCAATATTAGCAGTAATTAGTGTGTGGTTGTATGGCAATGGAAATCGTTATGCACCACTCTTTGGATTATTTTGTCAAATGTTTTGGATAACTTGGACAATACAAGGAAACCACTACCCAATGTTAATATTGTGCATTTTTATGGTCGGCACACATATACGCAACTACTTTGTAATGCGAAACAAGTAGTGGTTGTAAAATGATAGGAAATGTGATAGGAATTCCGTATGAAATGTTGGCATTGTAATACAGAACTACTTTGGAATAATGATTATTACATAGGTGATGAATGCGAAGAATATTGTATGGAGACTCACTTGAGTTGTCCTAACTGTAATTCCTTTGTTATAATAAAGTTACCTAAAAGAGAGAATGATGAAATACAATAATAAACTATATAGCATTCAAAGAGAACTTGAGTCAGATATGCAGACACGAGGTGTTGAGTATTATCGTTCTGAAGTTAGAAAGGCTATCGAAAAGGGAAACGAGTCTACAACTCTTTATGGAATTCTAGCAATGAAAAAAAGTGTTGATTCTGTAGCTAATGGCATAAATGAATTCCTTGCAGAATCATTTAAAGGCAAGGCAGGTAGACTAAGTTCCTCTGCTCACCTACTCTCGTTAGTAGACCCAGAAGAAACTGCCTACATTGGGTTGAAACAAGTGGTCGATAGTCTCTCTAAAAATCAGACATTGACTAAATGTGCGATGAGCATTGCGAATGCCTTGGAAGACCAATGCAAATTTGCTTTGTTTGAAAAGAATGAACCAAAATGGTTTAAGAGACTAGTTAAAGATGTAAATACCAGAACATCAAATAGATATTATCGTAGATATGCAATCATACATACTATGAATAAGAAAGCTTTGATTGATTATGAGGTGTGGTCTATACAAGAAAAACTTCACTTGGGTTGCAAGGTACTTGACCTCATTGTTTCAAAAACTGGTATTATAAAACAAGTAACACATACTTACGGAAAGAATAAAAAAGTGTTACACATTGCTCCAACTGAAACAACACTCAATTGGATAAATTCCGTCAATCTTCGTGGTGAAGTATTGTCTCCTAAATATATGCCTTGTGTTATTGAGCCTAAAGACTGGACTAGTCCATACTCTGGAGGATATCATACAAGGCATATAAAACCTTTACCTATGATTAAGACATCTAACAGAAAGTATTTGACTGAGATGGACTACCATAAAATGGATGAGGAGTACAATGCTATAAATGCCTTACAAAAAACAAAATGGGCAGTAAACAAAGATGTTTTAGAAGTTATGAAAACAGTATGGGAGTCTGGAGACAGTTGGTCTGGACTTCCATCCAAAGATGATGCACCACTTCCACCATCTCCTTTTCCTAACAAAAAGAAAGCTGATATGAATGAAACTGAACTTTTACAACTGAAAGAATGGAAACACGCAGCATCAAAAGTACATCAAGCAAATGCTAGGATGGCATCAAAAAGACTACAAGTAATCCGTACAATCTCTATGGCTAATAAATTTAAAGAATTTGATTGTTTTTATTATGTGTATCAGAATGATTTTAGAGGTAGAAAATATGTTGCTTCATCATTCCTAACACCCCAAGGTCCAGATTATTCAAAAGGGTTATTGTGTTTTGCTGAGACTGCTCCGTTGACCAGAGAGGGTATGTACTGGTTAGCAGTTCACGGAGCAAATTGTTTTGGAGAAGACAAAGTTTCCTTTGACAATAGAAATGGATGGGTTGAAGAAAACACAGATAAAATTATTCAGACTGCTACAAATCCTTACGAATACAAATGGTGGCAAGATGCAGATAGCCCTTGGCAGTTTTTAGCTTTTTGTTTTGAGTGGAAAGAAATACAAAGTAAGTTGTCAAAGAATCTAAGACTGGGAGATATAAATTCTAGAATTCCAGTTTCTCTTGATGGTTCAAATAATGGACTACAACATCTCTCAGCAATAGCTAGAGACAGAATAGGAGCAATAAGTACAAATCTTGTGCCGTCAGAAACACCTAATGATATTTATCAAGATGTTGCGAATGAAGTTATAAAAGTATTACAAACTAGAAAGTCTCACGATGAGATGGCTAGGCAATGGCTAGAGTTTGGAATAAATAGAAAGACTACAAAGAGACCAGTTATGGTAGTTCCATATGGTGGTAAACTTTTTTCAACTAGACAATACATTGAAGATTATATAGTTGATAAAATGGATGTTGGAATTACGCATCCTTGGGGTAATGATTTATGGCAACCAACTTTTTATCTGGCACAGATAGTGTGGGAGTGTATAGGAAAGGTTATTGTGTCTGCTAGAACAGTTATGGATTGGTTACAGCAAGTATCGTCAAACATATCTAAATTAAATTTACCAGTTATGTGGATGACACCTACTGGATTTTTAGTACAACAAATGTACCCAGAGACTAAGTCAAGAAGAATAACAACATATATAGATAACACATTGATAAAACCACAAGTAAGAGAACAAGACTTTTCAAAAGCTGACAGAAGAAGAAGTATAAATGGAGCATCTCCAAATTTTATTCATTCTATGGATTCTGCAGCTATGACAATAACAATTAACAAATGTGTAGAAGTAGGAATAAAAGACTTTGCAATGGTACACGATTCTTATGGAGTACACGCAAGTTATGTACCAGTACTACATAAATTAACCAGACAAAGTTTTTCTGAAATGTACCAGAATAATGATGTCTTAACTGATTTTGAAACTTTTGCAAAAGAGGTAACAGATGAGATACCTCCTCAACCAGAAAAAGGTGATTTAGATTTGGAAGTAGTAAAACAATCTAATTACTTTTTTAGTTAGTGTCTTGAGAGGGTTGACTATGATAATTGACTGTGTTAGGTTTAGATAAAGTGAACAAAGAGTTTTTAATTTTGTTATACGAGAATTGTAGAGAGAGTTACACACCAGTACCTCTTGATATAATCGCTAAACTCTTAGAGTTTGGTGTGGATGTAAGCGAACTTGATAAAATTATTGATGAAAGGAGAAAATAATATGGCATATCAAGTAACACCTATGGGTAAATCCCAATGGGCAAAAATAGCAGTAGCAGATACCAAATTTGTAGCTGATGGTGAATATTCTATTCGCTTGAGGCTCAAAGGTGAAAATGCTACGAAGCTACAAGCTAATATTGACAAAGCAATCGAACAAGCTGTAGCTAAAGCTGTTGCAGACAATCCCAACAAAAAAATTAAAAAAGGTACTGTACCTTATGTTGAGGTTGTTGAAGATGGCAAACAAACTGGAGAACTTGACTTTAAGTTCAAACAGAAAAAAATCATTCAAACAAAAAATGGTCAAGTTGAAAAAAAGGTCGTTATGTTTGATTCTAATAACAAACCAATAGTTGAAAAACTATTGATTGGTAATGGGTCTGATGTCAAAGTGGCATATAACCCAATGCCGTACTACACTCCTACAATGGGGGCTTCAGTATCACTCAAACTTGTTGGGGTTCAAATATTGAATCTTGTACCTTACGACAACAACAATGATTCTGCTGAGTCTTTAGGTTTCAAGAAAGAAGATGGATATTCACATAATAACTCTACTGGGGGAAATGATGAAGAAGAAGACATCTCTTTTGAAGAACAAAAAGAAGAAGCAGACTTTTAGGTCAAAGTTTGAGGAGAGTATAGCAAATGACTTGGACAACCAAAAAGTTGAGTATGAATATGAAAGCGAGAAGTTACAGTATACTGTGGAGAGAAACTATCTTCCAGACTTCAAACTTCCCTCTGGAATATTTATTGAAGCTAAAGGGTGGTTCAAGTCTGCTGACCAACGCAAACATAGGATTATTAAAAAACAACATCCTAATATTGATATTAGGTTTGTTTTCCAAAATCCAAATGTTAGGGTGCAAGGAAGCCGTATGACTTGTGCTGAATGGTGCGAGAAATATGGCTTCAAATTCGCAAGTAAACTAATACCAAAGGAGTGGTTATGAGTAGAGAATCTACTGAGTACATAATGATTCATTGTGCTGCAACTAGAGCCGATATGGACATAGGTGCTGCTGACATCGACAGATGGCATAGGCAACGAGGTTGGAGAAAAATTGGATATCATTATGTCATAAGGCGAAATGGTGAAGTTGAAACTGGCAGAGATATGGATGCAGTTGGTGCACATTGCAAGGGAATGAACGACAAGAGTGTTTCAATTTGTCTTGTAGGTGGACTCGATGAACATAACAAAGCTGAAAACAATTTTACCAAGGAGCAATGGGATGCTCTTGAAAAGCTAGTTTGGCAATGTAAACTACCTTACGCAGATGCAGAAGTAGTAGGACATAACGAATTTTCTGACAAAGAGTGCCCTTGTTTCGATGTGAGGGAATGGTGGAGCAACCAGAAAGCAACTTCTTAACTCACAATCCTTGTCCGAATTGCCCATCTTCTGATGCTTTTGCTATTTATGATGATGGGCACGGATATTGTTTCTCGTGTGGGTATACACAAAAAGAGTTTAGTGTCGCAAATGCGACAGAAAGGAGAGAAAAAGTGAATGCAGGATTAATCACGGATGGTCAACAAAAACCATTAGCTAAGAGAAGTATTAATCAAGCTACAATCAAAAAATGGGATTATCAAGTAGGTAACTACAATGGTAAAGCAGTACAAATTGCTAACTATAAAGATAATCAAGGAACAGTCATTGCACAAAAATTAAGATTTCCTAACAAAGATTTTTTATTTATTGGTAAGACTGAAAAAGTATCTTTGTATGGTCAATGGCTATGGAGAGATGGTGGTAAACAAGTAACTGTAGTCGAGGGAGAGATTGATGCTCTGTCAATGAGCCAAGCCTTAAATAATAAATGGGCTGTTGTCTCTGTACCTCACGGAGCAGCAGGGGCAAAAAAAGATGTTGCTAAAGCTTTGGAGTGGTTAAATAAATTCGACAAAGTTGTTCTTATGTTTGACAATGATGAGGCAGGAAGAAAAGCTGCCCAAGATTGTGCATCCATATTACCACCCAACAAAGCAAAGATTGCTAGTTTACCAATGAAAGATGCTAACGAAATGTTAGTAGCAGGAAAGGTAAATGAATTAATTGATTGTATGTGGGATGCCAAGGACTTTAGACCAGATGGTATTGTCAATGGAGCAGACTTATGGGAGTTAGTTTCATCAACAGATGATACTGAATCATTTGAATATCCATTTAGTGGTTTAAATAGTAAAACACTTGGATTACGAAAAGGAGAGATTGTAACTATAACTGCAGGTTCTGGTGTAGGTAAAAGTCAACTCTGTAGAGAGATTGCACATTACTTACTACATCAAGGACAGACAATTGGTTATATTGCTCTTGAAGAAAGTGTAAAGAGGTCAGCCCTTGGGCTTATGTCTATTGCACTTAACAAACCACTACACCTTGGTAATGTTGATGTAACTGATAAGGAACTAAAAAAATCTTTTGAAGAAACACTAGGAACTGGTAGAGTATATCTTTATGACCATTGGGGTTCTACTGAGTCAGATAATTTATTGGCTAAGATTAGATACCTTGCTAATGGTTGTGGGTGTTCTTTTATTGTTCTTGACCATATTAGTATTGTTGTATCTGGTATATCAGAGGGAGACGAAAGACGAACTATTGATAATACTATGACAAAATTAAGAGGATTAGTAGAAGAACTAAAAGTTGGCTTGATACTAGTTTCACATCTAAAAAGACCAGATGGTAAAGACCATACTGATGGAGCAAGAGTAAGTCTTGGTCAGCTAAGAGGTTCTAGTGGTATTGCACAACTAACAGATATTTGTATTGGTTGTGAAAGAAACTTATCTGATAATTCCCCTACAACAACTGTAAGAGTATTAAAGAATAGGTGGACTGGAGAGACTGGCATAGCTTGTAAGTTAGGTTATGACAAACATACTGCTCGTATGAGTGAGTTGACTATTACTGATGAAGATGCTATAGATGATATTACTTTTAATGAAAAGGATGAACTAAATGAAACTAGTATTTGACATAGAAACTGACGGACTTTTAGAGAATGTTACTAAGATACATTGTATTGTTGCCAGAGATGTCAGCGACAATGATAAAGAGTACATTTTTAAAGAGGACACTATTGGAGATGGTATAGAATTTCTACAGAAAGCAGAAGTTCTCATTGGTCATAATATTATATGTTTTGACTTACCAGTTATAAAAAAACTATATGATGTAGAACCAAAAGCAATAGTGTTTGATACCCTCGTACTGGGTAGATTATATTTTCCAGATAGAAAAAATAGAGACTTTAAATTATTTAGAAAAGGTAATTTACCACCACAACTTATAGGCTCACACAGTCTAAAAGCTTGGGGGTATAGAATAGGTGTAAACAAAGGAAAGTTTGCAGAAGAAAGTGACTTTTCTGTTTTTTCTGAAGATATGTTACAATATTGTCAACAAGATGTTTGGCTAAATACTTGTCTGTATAAAAAATTTGAGAATATAAAGTATTCTCAAGATGCAGTTAAGTTAGAGCATAGAATTCAAGAAATTTTGTTTGCCCAACAAGAACACGGCTTTCCTTTTAATGAAAAGGCAGCACAAAAACTATTCTCTAAATTAAATGACGAAAGGTGTCGCATTGCGACAGACTTAAAAAAAGATGTAGAGGATTGGGTACACGAGGAAGAATTTGTACCAAAAGTTAATAGTAAAAAATTTGGATATGAAAAAGGTGTACCTACTATTAAGAGAACTGTTACTGAGTTCAATCCTAATAGTAGAGAACATATAGCCAGAATGCTACAAGAAAAGTATGAATGGAAACCAAAAATTTTTACAGAGACTGGGCTACCTAAAGTAGATGAAAAAGTTCTTAGTTCTTTGGATTATCCAGAGGCAAAAATACTAACTAAATATTTAACAATACAAAAAAGACTAGGACAACTTGCCGAGGGTAAACAAGCTTGGTTGAAACTAGTAAAGAAAGGAAAGATAAATGGATATGTTAACCCAATGGGAACATACACTTCGAGATGCACACACAAGAACCCAAATATGGCTCAAATACCTAGTGTCAAAGCTGCATATGGGGTGGATTGTCGTAGTTTGTTTTATGCTAATGATGACTACAGCCTTATGGGTTGTGATGCTAGTAGTTTGGAGTTGCGTTGCTTATCCCACTATATGGCTAACTGGGATAATGGTAGATATGGTAAGCAGGTTGTTAACGATGACATCCATACAATTAACCAGAATGCAGCAGGGTTACCAACTCGTGATAATGCCAAAACTTTCATCTATGCTCTCATTTATGGGGCAGGGAACGAGAAACTTGGTAAGATTATTGGTAAAGGTAGCCAAGAGGGTAGCAGGATAAAAGCAGAGTTCTTTAATAAGATACCTGCATTAAAAAACCTAACAGAATCTGTTCAAAAAACTGCAGAGAATGGGTATATTTATGGTATAGATAAAAGAAGAATACCAGTTATGCACCCACACGCAGCATTAAATACTCTTCTCCAAAGTTGTGGAGCAATTCTAACAAAACGATGGATTGTTATATTTCACGAATTGTTAAAAGAAAAAGGGTACATTGATGGCTGTTGTTATAAGCAAGTAGCTTATGTACACGATGAAGTGCAGGTGTTGGTTAAAAAACATAAAGGAGAGGAAATTGGTAAAATCTGTGTCGAAGCAATCAAAAAAGCAGGGGAATACTACAACTTCAGAGTTCCCCTTGACGGAGAATTCAAAATCGGAAAGAATTGGGCTGAGACCCACTAAAGAAACTCGTAAAGATTTTGATATTGACCTTGCTTTTGGAAAGCTTCACGAAGATAAAATTCTTGATATGCTTGAGAATAAAAAGATTGAAGTAAAAACAGAAAGAGATGTGTGGACTCGTTCTGGTAATATAGCAATCGAATTTGAAAGTTATGGAAAACCAAGTGGGATTGCAGCTACAAAAGCTGATTACTGGTTTCATAATCTTTCAGTAGGTAGTCAAGTTTTTTGTACACTTGTATTTGATGTAAAAGTATTAAAACAAGTTATAAAGAATTTAGATTACGAAAAAATAGTAAATGGTGGTGATAATTATGCATCTAAAATGTACCTAATTAATTTATCAAAACTATTTGCAAAAGACACATTAAAACTTTATAAAAACCTAGTACCAAAGATTGGAGAAAAAAATGGAAAAAGTACTACTGATTGACGGAGACATTGTAGCTTATCAAGCTGCATCTGCCTCAGAACATCCTATACAATGGGATGATGACCTCTGGACTCTGCATAGTTTTGAGTCTGAGACTTGCCAGAAAGCTGATGAGATTATAGATAGTCTTATGGAGCAAGCTGAATGTAAAAAGAAAATGGTATTTCTTTCTGGTAAAAAAGTATTTAGGAAAGAAATAGATACTGAATATAAAGCAAACAGAACTGATAAGAGAAAACCAGTATGTTTACCTGCAGTTCGTGCTCATCTAAAAAAGAAGTATAGAGCAAAATCTATGGAACATCTTGAGGCTGATGATTTGCTTGGTATTTATGCAACAAAAGACCCAGACAAATATATTATATGGTCACCAGACAAAGACCTTAGACAAATTGCAGGTCAACATCTTATAGATGGAAAAGTAGTAAAAATAGAAAAAGATGTCGCTATGAAAAATTTTTATAAACAAATACTAACTGGCGATGTCGCTGATAATTACAAAGGAGTTAGAGGCATAGGAGAAGTTACTGCTGAAAAACTTTTGACACCTAAAGATGGAGTAGAGGCAGATGAAAACTGGCTTTGGGCACAAGTTACTAATGCTTACAAAAAAGCTAAGATGTCAGAAGAAGATGCAATTAGGACTGCAAGGTTAGCACACATTTTAACTGTGGACACAATGAATACTCTGTGGAGTCCTCCTATGGCTCAAATAGATATTATTGAATTCTCTTCTCCTACTAATATGAAAATTCATAAAAATGCAGGAGGTTTATTAGATGCATTTGACTTGGGGGAGTAATGTATTATAATGTAATTAAAGCTATGAAAGAAGATGATAAAATAAATAGTCCATCGCACTATACGCATTCTAAGTTGGAGTGCATAGATGCAATCAAAGAAATGACTGGAGATGGTTTTGAACATTACCTTAGAGGAAACATCATAAAGTATTTGTGGAGATGTAATCACAAAAACAAAAGTCCAGTAGAAGATTTGAAAAAAGCAAATTGGTATCTAAATCGTTTAATAACACTTAAAGAGGAGGGCAAATGATGATGAATGTTTACCAGAAATTTATAGCAATATCTCGCTATGCTAGATTTATTGAAGAAGAACAAAGGCGAGAAACTTGGGAAGAGAGTGTTGACAGATATGTTAATTACTTTGCTAAGAAGTTACCCAAGGCAGAAAAACAACTAAGACAATACTCTGTTTTTATGAAAGACCTAGAAGTAGTGCCATCAATGAGAGCCATTATGTCAGCAGGTCCTGCGTTAGATAGAGATAATATTGCAGGTTATAACTGTTCTTATATGACTGTTGATGACCCAAAAGCATTTGATGAATGTCTGTATGTTCTTATGTGTGGTACTGGTGTTGGTTTTTCTGTTGAAAGAAAATGCGTAGAAAAATTACCAGATATACCAGAGTGTCTCAATGAGACAGAAGAAGTCTTTGTAGTAGAAGATAGTAAATTAGGTTGGGCAAAAGGTTTGCGAAAATTAATTTCTAGATTGTATGCAGGAGAGATTCCAAAATGGGATTTGTCAAAAATAAGACCTGCAGGTGCAAGGCTTAAAACATTTGGTGGTAGATCAAGTGGTCCTGATCCTTTAGATGATCTGTTTAGATTTACTGTAAATATATTTA
>MDTD01076733.1_pt1 | contig 14694 bp, 14 predicted proteins | sample 811221 | NCBI WGS metagenome assembly MDTD01 (sample SAMN05326646, study PRJNA326480) | marine metagenome | isolation source: seawater | place: Pacific Ocean: South West | collected 2011
AAGTACCATTGGCGCAGAAAGGCTTGACTTCCGAGTTCGGAATGGGATCGGGTATTGCCCTTTCGCAATAATCACCAGGCAAGGTCTTCTACACTTTTTAAAAATGATTGTAAATATTATTATATGCTTTTTTAATTAAAATAGTGCTTAATTTTTAATACTTTTATGTGAAAATTGCGCTATCAATAAAATTATTTTCCTTTTTTATAATTTCTTAAAATAGTATTAATATTAGATTGAGGTTTAAATCCTAATTTGAGTAACTTTTTATTATTTCCAACTAAATAATTTAAACTTTTTTTACTATTTATATAAATCTGATTGTTTTTAATTTTTTTAATATCACCTTTAAAAAATTTTACTATATCGTTTAAGCATGTCGACTTAGAACTGCAGATATTAATCACTCCACAATATTTATTATCTAAAAGGATTTTTATCGCTCTACAGATATCCTTGGTACTTAAAAAATCTCTAAATTCTTTATTGAGAGATTTATTTTTGATATTTTTCTTTTTTAAAATTTTTTGATAAATTGAAGGGATAAAATATTTTGTATTTTGTTTTTGATGAGTAAAACTAAAAATTCTAGCGACACAAATTGGTAAATTTTGTTTGTTTTTCATTAAATATTTTTCTGCTTGCAGTTTTAACTTACCGTAATAAGTAATTGGAATGCAGTCAAAACTTTCTATTAATTTTTGTTTTGAAAAATTATAAACATGAGAAGAAGATGAAAAAAAAAACCATGGTTTTAAATTATTTTTTTTTAGTGCTTCTACTAGATTTTTTGTTCCAACGTAATTTACATTTTTAGCCTTTATTTTATTTTGACTCACTTTTTCCGTCTCAACTACTGCAGCTAAATGAATTAAAATTTCTGGTTTATTTTTTTTTATCCAATAATCGACTTTTTTTTTTATACAAATATCTTCTTTGAATAAAATAAATTTGAAATTTTTTTTATAATATTTCCTAAACTCAGTACCAATAATACCTCTAGCACCTGTAATACCAATTTTTAACTTAGTTTTTCTCAATTTTTAAAAGATTATCACAAAGATATTTTAAATGTTTGTTAGTAATTTTTTTAGTATGCAGTCCAATAAAAAAACCTCTTTTTTGTATATTATCAGCATTAGGAAAATTTTTTTGCGTATGTAGATTATATAATTTTGCTGCAGGTTGATTTAAGAAATTTCCACTTAGTATTGGCCTTGTTTCTATTTTTTTTTTATTTAAAAAATCGTAAAATTTTTTTCTTTTGTTTAAAAATTGATCATTTATTAAAATAGCCAAACCAAACCAGCTTGGTTTTATATTTGAGTTTACTTCAACAAATTTAAACTGATTTTTCCACTTCTTAGAATTTTTTAAATAAGAAATAATTTTATTCCTATTTGAGTTTCGAATATTTTTAAACTGTTTCAATTTTTTGAATTGACTCAAGCCGATGGCAGCTTGAATTTCAGTGGGTCTCAAATTGTATCCTGAATTGATAAACAAAAACTTCTCATCTAAATTTTTATATTTTTTTTTATACTCTTTATGAAAAATTGTATCTCTGGACCACCCATGTGATCTCAAAGATTTAAGTATATTATAATTTCTGGTATTATTACAAACTACCATTCCACCCTCACCAGAAGTAATTTGATGAGAAAAATAAAATGAATAACTTCCAAGTTCTCCTATAGTGCCTAATGACGATTTTTTAAAGCTTGCTCCAAGACTTTCGCAAGTATCTTCTAAAATTATAATTTTTTTTTTATTACAAATTTTTTTGATTTCATCCATATCTGAAGAAATTCCAAGTACATGAACACACATAATTGCTTTTGTTTTTTTGTTAATTTTTTTTTTTAAATCTATGATTGAAATATTAAGTGTATCTAAATCTACATCAACAAAAACAGGTTTCAAACCAAGCTGGACAATTGGCCATAAAGATGTAGACCAACAAATTGCTGGAATTAAAATCTCATCATTTGGTTTAAGATTTTTTTTGTAAAGAGGATTCACTAATAAAGATAATATTAATAAATTTGCTGAAGATCCGGAATTAACCATCAATGCATATTTTACACCAATGCTTTTAGCAAATTTTTTCTCGAAGTTTTTAGTAATTTTACTCATAGTCAACTGTTTGCTTTTCAAAACTTTAATACCTTCATTTAAATCTTTGTTTGTAAAAGCACTATCTAATAATGGATATTTCATTTTTTTAGTTGTTAATTTGATTAATTATCTCATCTAAAATTTTTTTGTAATTATAATTTTGTTTCCAATTTGGATAATTTTTAATAAACTTAGAATTGTCTGTTATATACCATTTATGATCACCTGTTCTGTTTTTGCTTAAAAATGTTTTTTTAACATTTATCTTGATTTTTTTTTCTACATACTCAATTGCTTCCAAAATTGAACAATTCGATTTTCTCCCACCCCCAATATTGTAGACCTCACCTTTATTTTTAGTTTTATTTTTATAAAACTCCCAAAAACAATTTACTAAATCCTGACTGTGTATATTGTCTCTTACCTGTTTTCCTTTATATCCAATAATGGTATATTTTTTTTTTGTTACACAGCTCTTAACTAAATAAGATAAGAATCCGTGGAGAGCAGCTCCTGAATGATTAGGGCCACTTATACAACCAGCTCTAAAAACAATTGTATCTATACCAAAATTCTTTCCATATTCTTGAGTAATTAAATCTCCATATGTCTTAGAAACACCAAACAAACTATGCTTACAATTATCTAAAGACATGAATTCATTTATGCCTTTATAAAATTTATTTTTTTTTAACAATTCGAACCTTTTTGATTTTTCTATTAATTTTAGTTTATTTGGGTTATCCCCATACACTTTATTAGTTGATGTTAGAATGAACTTTATTTTTTTATTATATTTTTTAACTAATTCTAATAAAAAAAGAGTAGACTTTGAATTAATTTCAAAATCTAAAATAGGATCTTGATAGGCCCAATCATGAGAGGGTTGTGCTGCACAATGTACAATCAAAGATAAATTTGATCTATATTTTTTAAATAATTTTTCTAATCTTGTATAATTTGTAATATCAAAATTTAAGTGCAAATAATTTTTATTTTTTAATAATTTTTTTTTGATCCAATTAGTACTGGCATCTTTCCCAAAAAAATACGATCTTTTATCGTTATCAATACCGATTACTGTAAAATTTTGTTTTAAAAAAAACTTTACGGTTTCTGAGCCTACTAGACCAGATGATCCTGTTACTAAAATAATTTTTTTCATCAAAATACTTTCTTTAATGTTTTAATATTATTTTTTTGCCAATTATAAACATCACGAATAGTTTCATTTATACTTTTTTTAGGTTTCCATAGATAAATATCGTTAACATTCTTATTGCTTGCAACGAAATAAGGTATGTCAAAAAATGAGGTTTTTTTTATTTTTTTTATATTCAGAAAATTTTTTGATATTTTTTCAAGTCTTTTAGTCAATTGTTTTAAACTTATAGAATTATTTAATCCACCCCCAAAACTTAAAGTTAAATTATTAATTGTTTTAATTTTGATTATTTGTAAAAAAATAAGTTCACATAAATCATCTATATGTAAAATATCTCTTACTTGCATTCCACTTCCATTAAAACCAATGTATCTCAATTTTTTTTTCATTAAATGTGACCAACACCAATGGCTAAGAAAACCTTGATCAACTTTTCCAAATTGCCAAGGCCCTGAAATAACACCAATTCTGTTAATAATGTAAGTTAAGTTATTTGAATAATTGAATTCTTTAATTAATTCCTCTGATGCTAATTTTGAAAAACCATATAAAGATCTTGGAAAAGAGGTTGTGAAATTTTTATTAAATTTTTTTGTAAAAATTTTTTTTTTAATTTCATTTTTATATTTTTTAAGACCTAATATTGAATAAACTCTACTAGATGATAAAAAAATTAATTTGGATTTGTCTTTTATACATTTTGAAATAATATTAAATGTTCCACTTAAATTTGTATTAAAAACTCTCCTCGCTTCATAAATAGATTTTTTTGACTTCTCTACAGATGGTTCAGCACAACAATCAATTACTAAATCAAATTTTTTTTTTATTTTATCAACCTTGTTAAAACTAGTAATATCAATTCTTAAATTATCTATTTTTTCTTTTTTTAATCTTTTTAAATTTAATTTTGATCCAGATCTATACAAATTATCGAGACTTGTTATATCAAAACCTTTTTTTTTTAAGAAAATTCCTAAATTTGATCCTACAAATCCACATCCACCTGTAATTAGTATTTTTTTAGTCATTAATTTGTTCTATAAATTATTGCGTGTTTAAAAATAAACTAACTATAATCATTCCCTGTAAAAATGAAGAAGAAAATATTTTAAAAACACTAGATACTATTACTGATAAATTAATAAATATTAAATTTGAATTTATCGTTATTAACGACTTTTCAACAGATAATACATTTAAGATAGTTGATGAATTATCAAAAAAAAATAATAAAGTAAAAATTTTTAATAATATTTCTCCTGGTCTTGGAAATGCAATTGGGCTAGGTATCAAAAAGTCTAATGCAGAATTTATTGCAATTATGATGGCAGATTTATCTGATGATCCTGAAGATTTGTTAAAATATTTTAATTTAATAAATAATGGAGAATTAGATGCTGTTTTTGGTTCTAGATTTATTAAAAATTCTTTTGTTAAAGATTATCCAAAAAAAAATTAATTCTAAATAGAATATTTAATATTTTTATAAAACTCATTACGCATTCAGATTATAACGATTTTACTAATGCATTTAAAATATATAGGAAAGAAACTTTAAATAAATTACAACCATTTGTTTCAGATAATTTCAATATTTTTTTAGAAATGCCACTGAAACTAATTTTAAACAATTACAAATATAAAATAATTCCTATAAATTGGTCAAATAGAAAATTTGGAAAAGCTAAATTTAAGATTAATGAACTTGGATCCAAATATATTCACACCCTTTATCATGTAATTAAACAAACTATATCAAAAAAATTAAATTAACTTTTTTTTTTGACAAACTTAACAGTAAGCCTAATGAGAACCAAAAAAAAGTTCCATTCCAACTTGTAAAAAAACTTCCATTTGGAAGAATTGGTAATAAATAAAAAGTAGGTATAATTAAAAAAATTGAATTACTAGATATTATAAAAAAATCATTTGTTTTTTTTAATTTAAAATCTACATAAACTTTTTTTAAAATAAAATATAAAAAAATAATAAATATTAATGTTCCCGTTAAACCAGTTTCACTAAGTAGTTCTAAAGGTCCGTTATGTGGATGACTAGAACATGGTGGATGTGGATTTTCTTTTTTAGTATCTTTAATCTTAGGACACTCTATCCTAAAACCTTTTATACCCACTCCAAAAATATAATTTTGTTTAAAAATTTCTATAGATGATTGGGCTAAGCGTCCATAACTAGATTCATTGTAATTCTTGGTTATATGAAAAAGTTCTTGATATCTTTTTTTCTCAAACTCTGATGAAGTTAAATATAACCCTGAAATAACTATAGATATGAATAAAAATATCTTAAAAAAATTTTTTTTGTATATGCTTATTACTGTAAATAAACTTAATACAAAAATAATAATAAATGATGTACGCTCACCAGAAATAAATACAGTTTGTAATATTAATAATAATAATAAAAGACAGAATATCTTTTTTTTAAAATAAATTTTTTTATAATTTTTAACAATATAGTAAAATAAAAATGGACTTGTTTTTGCCAAATATGATCCAACAATCAATTCTGAACCAAATGGTCCACTAAGTCTGTCAGTTACCAGGGAAACAGGAATTTCTTTTAATTCTTGAATTTTTTCGTTGCTTAAAAATAATTTTCCAACATCATAAAAATATCCCTCAGCATTATAACCAAATATATCTAATCCATTTAAATTTTGAAAATTTGTATCTAAACAAACAAATAAAATTACAGGTGACCAATAAAATAAGGCTGTATTTTGAATTTTAAAATTCTTTAAATCTAAAAATAAATATAAAAAAATAAGAATTACATAAAATTTTATTTGTGAAAATGAAGTTTTTAAAGAAAGGAAAATATTATCTGAAAAAAAACTTAATAGAGATATATAAATCCAGAATACTAATAAAATAAAAAAAAAATTATTTAAATTAAGAAAAATTTTTTTTAAATTAAAAATGAAAAATATTAAAATTATGAATAATGATATGTTTATCACTGCTGGGCCGCATAACATTAGCAGAGGAAAAAAATAAAAAAACAAATTAGCAATTTTATAGCTATTTAGATAGGCAAGACTTTTATTCATTAAGATTATTAATTAATCTTTTTTTTATAATCTAATTCAAATTTAACCATATCATTTATTAGTGAGTATATACTATGCTTTGGTTTCCATTTTAAAAGTTTTTTTGCCTTTCTTGGATCTCCTAATAAGGTATCTACTTCCGATGGTCTAAAGTATTTTTTATCGCATTCGATTATACATCTATTATTGATGTCATATGCTTTTTCATTTACTCCTTTGCCCTTCCATTTGATTTTTATATTTAATTTTTGAGCAACTAAATTTATAAATTTTTTTACTGAGTACTGTTTTCCAGTAGCAATTACCCAATCGTCTGGTTTTTTATGCTGCAACACTTTCCACATAGCCTCAACATAATCTTCTGCATGTCCCCAATCTCTTTTTGCATACAAATTTCCTAAAACTAATTTTTTTTGTTGGTTGTTTTTTATTTTTACTAGTCCTTGAACAATTTTTTTTGTCACAAACGTTTCGCCTCTTACTGGACTTTCGTGATTAAATAAAATTCCATTAGAAGCAAAAATATTATAGCTTTCTCTATAATTTACTGTAATCCAATGCGAATAAACTTTTGCAGCACCGTAAGGGCTTCTTGGCCTAAATGGAGTTTTTTCATTTTGTGGATTTTCCATAACTTTTCCAAACATTTCAGAGGTACCTGCTTGATAAAATTTACATTTTTTTTCCAATCTAGAGGATTTTATACCTTCTAAAATTCTTAGCGTTCCTAATGCGTCTGCATTTGCTGTATACTCTGGTATTTCAAAGGAAACAGCTACGTGTGATTGGGCTGCTAAATTATAAATTTCATCTGGTTTAACTGTAGAAATTAATTTTAATACAGACATAGAGTCGGTTACATCACCATAATATAAAAAGAAATTTTTATTTTTTTTTAAAGAATCTTCATAGATATCATCAATTCTCTCTGTATTGAGTGATGAACTCCTTCTTTTAACACCATGAACTTTATATTTTTTTTTTAATAAAAATTTAGCAAGATAAGATCCATCTTGTCCAGTAATACCAAATATTAGAGCTATTTTTTTTTTCATATTAAGAACAAATTTTTAAATATATTTTGAGTTTACCTTAAAATTTTTATTTCAATGAATTATAAATGTAAACATGTTTTTTGCATAACTGATTGATAAACTTATTATCATTAATGAATTGATTTTTTTTATCTATTTTTTTTTTTTTAAACAATAATTTTCTAAGAATTTTTACTGCAGAATTCGAGTTATTATATTTAAACTTTTTTTCGAAATTTGATTTTTCTAGGAGATCCTGAGCACCATCAAAGTTGTTGCATACTATAGATAAACCTAATTTTCTAGCCTCTAATATTGTTATAGGAAAAGTCTCTAATTTTGAGGTCATCAAAAAAATATCTGCACTTTTCATCAAACTATAATAGACTAGCTTATCATCAATATTTCCAATGAATTTAATTTTGTCATTTTTAAATTTTTTAATATTATCTATTTTTTTTCCAATCCATATAAAATAGACATCTTTAACTAAATCTATTGTTTTTTTAGCTATTTCTAAAAAAAGTTGAGGTTGTTTAACATGTTGAACAGAACCACACATTAAGATAATTTTTTTTTGAGGATCTATGTTAAATTTTTTTCTTAATGATATTGTTTTATTAAATTTTATTTTTGGTAATGAAGTTCTTATATATGTTTTTTTAATTTCAAGTACTTTCAAAGATTTTAAAATTTTTAACTCTTTTTTTGTTATTAAGATTATATGATCTATTTTTTTTAAAATAAATTTTTCAATAAATAAATGAAATATTTTATTATGTATTCTTAATTGAGAATGTCTAAATCCATGTGGAGTATAAACAATTTTAATTTTATTAACAAAAAGAACTTTCACTAAACAACATAAAAAAGCTGCTCGTTGTGTATGTGCATGAATAATATTTATTTCATAAATTTGAATCAAATTTTTGAGATAAATGATTCCTAACAAAAGATTCAAGAAATTATAATTGATATCAAAGTTTATAAATTTAAATTTCTTTTTTATGTTTTTTTTAAAAAATCCATAATTTTTACTTAAAACATAATATTTAATTGATGAGTTTGAAAAATTTATTAAATTTGTTAAATAATTTGCTATTCCACTTGGAGTACCATCGCTTCCTAAAATAAAAACCTTAATCATTTTATAATTTTATTATGCGGAATTTTAAGATTATTATCTAAAGTATTTATTCTTTTTAACCAAATATTTGGATAAACCCATTTTTTCTCATCACTCAGAAAACTCCCCCACCATGAAAAAGTTGAGTTTGAGCAAATACCTCCGTTTGAATTAATAATCATTTTAAATGTATCAATAGTATTAGTTTTTTTTAACTCAATCATTTTTCCAGTAGAATTTATTTGTTTGTGTATCTTTTTAAAATTTTTATTGTCATCAGTAAAAGCAATTATTGGAAATTTATTAAAGTTTTTCAAAGCTTTTTTGTAATATGAATGATCTAACACTATAAGAGTTTCACTATAATTAAAATCACCCGATCGGTAATGTAAAATATAATATTTTTTTGGGACATTTTTCAGTCTCCTAAATAAACTTTTTTTAAAATCTTTTTTTTTTACATATTTGGCAAAAAAAATATCCTGCCAATAACCTTCCCAAGATATAAAAGGAATATTTAAATTTGACTTAATTAACTTTATAAAAAATTTTTCGAATCTTTGAGTCAAAGTAGATTGAAAGGATTTGTTTGGTTTTTTAATTATATTTAGCTTTTTTTTTAAAATTTTATTCAAATAAAATTTTCTAACTGAAATTTTTTTATATTTTATTTGATTTCTATAAAATGACAAATCTGCATAAACTTTATAATTTTTACTCTCAAAATATTTATATAAACCATACTGAAACAATTGATTACCTAGGCCGCCTTTGAATTTAACAATTTTAATTTTTTTGTTTAACATTTTATTTAAAAATAAATTTTTATTTAAAAAAGGGTATATTTTAATTAATACTTCAAATAAAAAATAAAATATATTATTTTAAAATGAATTTAAATTTTTCATATCCAATAGCATTAATCTTAGGTTTTATTTTAACATTTTTTTTATTAAAAAAATTTATAAAAATTAGCCATAAAATCCAGAATTACGGAGAAGATAATGCTTTTGTGACAAGACCTAAAAAGATACCTACTAGTGGTGGGTTAATTATTTTTTTTGTGTTTTCTATAACTTTTATTTTTTTTGCTTATTTTAATTTTGAATATTTAAAAGAAATCTCTCCGAACAGACCTTATTTGATAGTGTTATCAATTTGTGCATTATTTTTTACATCTGTTTATGATGATTTCAATTCAATACACCCCCTTTATAAGTTAATTTTGCAAGTTATATTTGCATATACTTCTGTTGCTTGTTTAAATCTAAATGAGATTATCTTACCCTTGAAGCTTTTGATTTTGATAATAGTAATTTTCTGGGTTTATATTTTGAATATTATAAACTTTATTGACGGATCTGACGGATTTTTAGCATCATATAGTTTGTTTTTCTTTGCATCAATTTTTTTAACTGAAATATTTTTATTAGATTTTAATTCTATCTCAAAGACTATAAGTTTTTTAATTTTACCAATATTAATAGGATTCCTATATTTTAATAAACCCGAAGCAAAGGTATTTATGGGAGATAGTGGAAGTATTTTTTTTGGATTTTTAATTGGTTATATTAGTTTAGACCTAATTATACAAGGTTATTGGAAATTAAGTTTTATTCTATTAATGTACCCTTTATTGGATTGTACTATAACATTAATAATAAAAATTAAAAACGGTCACTATCCATGGGCAAGATTATTTGACTATTTTTTTTTAGGTCCAATAAAAAAGAATAATGATCATAAGTTTGTCTTAAAAATAATTTCAATCTATTTAATAATAAATTTTTTAATTTTTATTGGACAAATAAAGTATGAAGAGAGTTATTTATTTATCTTATTAAGTTTAGTGACAACAATTATTACTTTAATGATATATAAAAAAAACTCATAAACTATTTAGTTTTATAATTATTTTTATGAAAATGGATAAATACTTTTTTTAATTCACTCTCTATATTGTAAATCGGTCTCCATTTATACTTTTTTGCAATTTTACAATCTAAAATTTTTCTAGGGGTACCATTTAAATTTTTTTTTATATACTTGATTTTTAATTTTGGATAAAAATTTTTTATTAAAAAATTTGCATAATTCACTATTTTTTTTTCATATCCTGTTCCAATATTTATTAGGTTTTCTTTTGTTTTTTTTCCTAAAAAAAATACACAAGCTCTTGCAAGATCTCTCGAAAACATCACTTCTCTTTTTGGAGATCCATCTCCCCACAATTCAATTGTTTTTTTTTTTATAAATTATAGCGTCACTAATTTTTTTTATTAATGCTGGCAAAAAATGTGAGGTTTTCAAATTATAATTATCATTGTAACCAAAAACATTTGTCGGCATAAGACATTTATAATTTAAATTGTATTGTTTTGAATAGTTTTCACATAACTTAATTCCATTTATTTTTGCTATAGCGTAAGGTTCATTAGTTTTCTCTAGTTTTGAAGATAGTAAATAATTCTCTTTAATTGGCTGTTTACTGTCTCTGGGATATATACAGCTTGATCCTAAAAATATAAGATCTTTTACATTATTTTTGTATGAGGAATGAATAATATTATTTTGTATTTGTGTATTTTCATAAATAAACTCCGCTCTTTCAGTATTATTAGCATTTATGCCACCAACTTTTGCTGCTGCTATTATTACTGCATTAAATGAATTTCTTTCAAAAAAATTAAAAACTTTTTTTTGATCAAGTAAATCTAGTCTCTTTTTTGAAGCTACAAAAATATTTTTAAAACCCTCACTTTTCAAAAAATCATATATTTCTGAACCAACTAATCCTCTGTGGCCAGCTAGGAAGATTCTAGAATTTTTATTAATCATAATCTTTAATAACTAAATTATTATAAATATTAATAAAGAAAAATATTTATTTATCTATTTTCTATTATTTAAAAACTTATAAAAATTGATAACAAATATTTTGGGCAAAATATAAATAATTCCTCTTAAAAAAAAATTTATTAAATATTCAAATATATTAATATACTTTTTAGATTTAATTTTATTCAAAAACTTCAGATAATATCTAAAATACTTTAATCCAGATCTACGATTATAAAAATCATTGTTTATTTTTGAGATTACAAGACTTTTATCAAGATTATGAAATTTATATTTTTTTTCAATCATTTTTAACCACAAAAAATAATCTTCAAAGTAAAGTAAATTTTCGTAATTACCACATTTTAAGACTGCTTTTTTTTTATAAGCTACTGCAGAGTGATTAATTGGATTTTTAAAGTTTTTAATATCAACTATTTCATCGTGTGATAAAGGTAATTTTTTTATTAAAATTTTCTTATTATAAATTTCTTTTACATGTGAGCTTACAACATGAATTTCAGGATTTTTTTTAAAATAATTTATTAAACATTTAAATCTTTCTTTTTGACTAAAGTCATCTGCATCAGCTCTTATTATAATATCATATTTTGCTAACCTAACTGCTTTACGTAAAACTTTTCCTAAACCTAAATTATTTCTAAAAGAAACTATCTTAATTTTTTTTTTTTTTAATTTTTTTAAAAATCTTAAAACTTCTAACTTAACAGGACCATCCTGAATGATTAAGATTTCATTGGCTTTTAATGATTGATTTAATATACTTTTTAAACTTAATTTTACTTCTGATAATTTAGAGCCGTAATATAAAGGATAAATACACGAAAATTTCATTTTATATAAAAATTATTTTCTAAATTAATTATCTATTTTTTTTAATCTTCCATAACTCTTTTAAGCAATAATTTAAATAAAACATTTGTAGGTCTTCACTTACCTGCATATCATTTACTGGTATATGTACTGGATACTTAGCAATTTTTTTTGCCTTTCCACCATCATAACCTAATATTGCAAAAGTCTTCATCTTCAAATTATTCGCAACTTTTAAAACTTTTAAAATATTCTTCGAGTTTCCACTTCCAGATAAAACTATAAGTAAATCACCTTTTTTACCTTTATTTCTAATTTGTTCAGAATAAATATTTTCATAACCGATATCGTTTGCAAGACAAGTAATCACAGCTACATTTGATGAGAGTGATTCTACATTAAGTCCTATTTTCAATTTTCTTGATAATCCGTAGAGAAAATCATTAGCAATATGGTTTGCGTTTGAAGCACTCCCTCCATTTCCACATAAATAAACAGAGTTTCTTTTTTTTAAAGCGTTTTTTAATTCTTTAGTTAGCTTTTCAAGATTTCTGGGTAATTTTAAGTTGATTTTCTCAGCTAATAAATCTTTATAATTTTTCAATTTTTTTCCTTGTTTTTAATTATTTTATGGAAATTATTTAAAAGTAAAACATATTAATAATTGTAATGATATACAATAAAATTAAATATTTAAATAATAAGAAATTTTCATATTTAATCTTATTTTCTTTTTTTTTCTTGATTTTAAATTATTCAAGATTTTTCTTTGATACATATAATCTTGAATGGTATTTTTCAGAATTATCAAAATATTTTTATGATAAAGAATATTATTTTGATATTAAACTTTTCAAACAAAACCAGGCAAATACAACATTTTACTCACTTTTATTAAGTCCATTAAATTTTGTCTCAAACTTGAATCATTACCAAATATCTATAATGAGATTCTTTAATTTTGCCCCTTTTCTTTTCTTAATTTTCATTTTTTATAAAAATAATATATTGAGTTTCGAAAATAAAGCTTTCTTATTGTTTTTAATCTTACTCTGCCCAATTATAAACGTTTATTCCTTTAGAATTTATCCAGATTTTTTATCAGCAACTTTTTGTTGGTTATCTTTAATATTTTTAATAAGCAAAAAAAAAAATGCTTCAGTATTTATGTTTGTCATATCATTTTTACTCAAACCAGTATCAATGATTATTTTTCCAATAATTCTAGGCATAATTTATTATTCTAAAGAAAATAAAAGTCAAAAAATAAAATTAATTATTAAATTTTTATTTTTAACAATATTCATCTATTTTTTTTATATTCTAAATTTTGAAAAAATAATATTTTCATCATATTATCAAAATACATATGTGCAATTAAATTTGATAAAGCCAATATTAAATTTTTTATATTACTTTAATTACGCAACAATATTAATTTCGCCAGTTTTATTTTTCTTAATATTTGAAACTATAAATATTTATAAAAAAAATTACAAAAAAGTTTTTTTATTTGTAATTACAATAATATTTTTGTCACTTATTCTTTTAAAATATTCTTTTCAAAATGGAGAAATGAATTATGGATATATAAATAAATTTTTAATAAATAATTACATTACATTTATAATTATTTTTTTTAATACTATAATTAGTATTTTATTTTCTATTATTTGTCTTAATGATAAAAAAATTAAGCCATTATTTATAGGATATGTAGTTTCTTTAATTGTTCTTTCAATTTTAATTTCAAGGCCGACCCAAAGATATTTAATTTATTTAATACCTTTGCTTTTTTTTATCGTAATTGAGCTTTATCATAATAAGACAAAATATTTAAAAATTTCATTATTAATTTATATAGTTTTTTTTTCATTCGTAAATTATGGTCAAAAAATAGTACAAACAAATAATCTCAAATCTACTAATAATATTATAAAATTTATTGACCAAAAAAAGATATTTGGACTAACTCATCCTGGTCATGCATATCATTCTCATGGATACTTATTTAAACAATATTTAGAAAACGGAATAAAAAATAAAATCCAAAAATTGTACTTTTTCAAAATAGATGATTGTCAAGATACTGATAATATAATCAAAATGAGTAAAGTTTATATACTTAATTTTAATATACAGAGAAGATGCCTTACTAGAACTTCTCTTTAATTTTCTTTTTTATAAAAAATTCCCAATCTAAAGAGTCTTTGGCAATTTTAGTAATTGAGTTAAATTTTGGTTTGAATTTAATTAAATTATTCATTAATTTTGTATCACACACAGCCCTAGTGGTGTCTCCATCTCTTCGAGGTAAAAATTTCAACTTTAGTCTCTTTTTGGATACTCTTTCAAAAGTTTTAACTATATCTAGAACTGAATAACCTTTGCCATAACCACAATTTAATTCTAAGGATTTATTTTTTTTACTTATATAATTTAAACAATTTAAATGAATTAAAGATATATCTTTAACATGTATATAATCTCTGACGCACGTTCC
>MDTD01056666.1_pt1 | contig 14693 bp, 9 predicted proteins | sample 811221 | NCBI WGS metagenome assembly MDTD01 (sample SAMN05326646, study PRJNA326480) | marine metagenome | isolation source: seawater | place: Pacific Ocean: South West | collected 2011
AACCAAAACGTATTCCAAACCTCAAATGGACAAAAATTGTAAAACCTAAAGGTTTCGCCTGAAGGCGAGGGTTTTAAACCCATCGCCGTGACAATCAAGACCGACTAAACTTTAGTTAGTGTTCTTCAAGTCAAAAAGGGTCATTCAAACTCATCAAATTCTGTTAAGATCATTTATCCGGTTGAGTTTGAAATGTTGACAGGCCAGTGAGATATCACTGTGCGTATGTGAATCGAAGTTAGAAACGAAATCCATGTCCGAGTTATCACATAACACCAATCCCGTACATGTTCTGGTGATGGATCAGGACATGGAGGCGCAAGATCAAATCGCCGACCTGCTCACAAGCCAGGGCTTCGTAGCCAGTGCGGTCACTGATCCTCAAGATGCCATTAATGAATTGCGATTCGCCAAGCACAATATCCTGATCATGGATATCAATGACGACCGTGAACAAATCCTGCCGCTGATTCAAACTGTCCGTCAATCCACACCACATATTCAAATCATCTTGTACACCGGTCACTGTTCATTCGAAATGGCCAAGGAGGCATTGAACCAAGGTGTGTTTGCCTATGTGGATAAAAGTGAAAGCCTCGACGTACTGCGTAGCACCATTCACCGCGCGGTCCATCAATATGATGCCTTGGCATTGGATCGTTCGCAGATGCGATTTGCCACCATTGTCAACGACCTTAGTGACATGGTGATTCGTTATCTGCCTGACGGGACGATCACGTTTGCCAACCGCGTGTTTCTGGATGTCTACGACCTTTCGACGATCCAACTCTCAGGCCGACAGATCACTGAATTCATACAGCCATCGCAACCGTTTGATCTGCCACAGCTCATTGAACAATTCTCTGAGCATAATTCCGTGGTCACCATGGATGTGAAGATGAAGATTCCGCCCAGTCGTGAGTCTTGGTTCCGCTGGACCAATCGTGCGATTTATGATGACGCCAATGAGCTTCAGGAAATTCAATCCGCGTTACATGATATTACCGACGCCATTTACTCTGAGCGATACCTGCTTTCACGCGTGGCTTTGAGCAGTGACCAGTTGGATCAAACCCACAAGCGACTGGCACAGGAAATTGCTGACCACCAGATGTCCCAGGACCGCATCCGACAACGTGAATCGGAACTTGCCCACGTTGCACGCTTGAACATTATGGGTGAAATGGCTTCAAGCATCGCCCATGAACTCAATCAACCGCTGGCAGCGATCGCCAATTACACGCGCGGCTGCGTCAAGCGACTTGAACGTTTAGACGAAGTCCCCCCCGCCATTCTCCAAGCCATGGAAGCCGCAGCAAGACAGTCCGAGCGCGCTGGACAGATTCTCCGACGCCTCCGAGACCTGGTGCAAAAACGCAGTACACATACCCAGCCCACCCATCTGAGTCATGTTTTTAAAGAGGTCATGGAACTGCTCAATCCTGTCATCAAAAACCATGGCATTCAACTGCAAGTGATCAATGACCTCAAAAGCCAACTCGTCCATGCCGACGTGATTCAAATTCAACAGGTCTTTATCAATCTCATCCGTAATGCCGTCGATGCGATGAAACCCATCCAACATGACAAATCCACCATCAAGGTGCACATGTACATCAATGATGCCAAGCAGGTTCAAGTCGACATCATCGATCAAGGCCATGGCCTGGGCGATGTGGACACCAACCACGTCTTTGATATGTTCGTCTCCACACGATCCGAAGGCATGGGGATGGGCCTTGCCATTTGCCGGACGATCATCGAATCACACGGCGGGCAATGTGTTGGTAAGAACCATCCTCATGGCGGAGCGATATTCAGCTTTACGCTCCCTGCCTATCATCCAGATGACATTGAAATATCATCCAAGTTGCACACAGTGAAGCAGAATCAAAAACATATCTTGTAACAGATGCATCAAAGACTGCTGTCACAACAGCCAATCAACGGTAAACTGACAAGTCGTGCAACGTATCATTCTCACCCAACCCCTAAGCGATCACGTCGCTGAACAATACGATGGCCTGCATACGCAGTCCAAAATGTTCATCGTCCTGCGATGGCTTTGTCACCTGCGCTGGCTGGCGGTCATCGGCCAAGCCCTGGCGATTGCCCTTGGATACCTGATTCTCCAACTGCCACTGCCGCTTGTCAGTTTAGGCGGATTGGTGGGTGGCGCATTGGGTTCAAACCTGCTGCTCTGGGGTTACCTGCTTAACACAAAGTCCCCGCCCCAGGCCTTGGTGCCACTGGTCTTGATGCTCGATGTCATTCTCCTCACGGGCATCCTTGCATGCACCGGGGGCGCGAGCAATCCATTTTGTGTCTTTTATCTGATCCACGTGGCTATGGCTGCAGTCGTCGCAAGACCAGGCTGGAGTTGGGCGGTTTTGGTCATGACACTGCTGTGTTACGCGATGATGTTCCTAGTCACCGACACCGTCCTACTAAGCAGTGAGCTGCCCACATGGGTCCTCCGCGCCGGATCATGGATCGCATGGGCTTTGTCGGCAGTCGTCATCACCTATTTCGTCGGCAGGCTTCGCACAACGCTTCGTGCACGTGAAAAACAGATCACCATGATGACCCAACGCGTACATCGCACCGATCGCCTGGCTGCATTAACCGCACTGGCAGCGGGCGCAGCACACGAGCTTGGATCACCCCTGGGGACGATCATGCTCGCAGCATCTGAACTGCAACATCAAGCCACGCAAAACCCCGACGCCCCGCCATCTAAACACCTCGTCGAAGACCTGGCACTCATCGCCCAGCAAGCCCAGCGCTGTCGACGAATTCTCGACAGTATGAATGCCGACACCGTCCGGCATGCCGATGAACAACCCACAGACTTTACCGCTGCCCAACTCGTTGATGAGATTAAAACAGAATTACGTGCCGACCAATGCGACAAACTCATTGTCCATGATCGACTGCGCAACAGATGCATCACATCACGCAAGCACACACTCATCCAAGCCCTGAGCATCCTCCTGCATAACGCACTGGACGCTTCAACTGACACATCAAGCCCCGTCACCTTCACCCTCCAGAAGTCCGGCAGCCAATACCAATTCATCATTCAAGACCAGGGCTGCGGTATCGACGAACAACAAATCCAACACCTCGGTGAACCCTTCCGAACCACCAAGTCCCCCCAACAAGGCATGGGCCTTGGACTCTTCCTTGCCCGACTGATGACCGAACAACTTCACGGCCAATTGAGCCTTCACTCCGCTGCTGACAAAGGCACCATCGCGGTCCTGCAATTTGATGTGAACCCAAACTGACATCATGAACGAACCCACATCCAATCCGGGGCCAACTTCATTAATGCATCAACTGATGATGCTCATTGGACTATGCATAGCCAACTGGCTTGCGATGATGCTCATCCATGAACTGGGGCACATCCTTGGCGCACTTGTCACAGGCGGGCAAGTCAACCAACTCATCTGGCATCCACTGGTTTTGTCACGTACGGATGTCCTGCCTAATCCATCACCGTTAATTGTCGTCTGGGCCGGGCCGTTACTTGGCGTGATTCTGCCAATCATCATCACCGCGCTTACCCGATGGCTGTATCGCCCCGCATGCTATATTGCAGTGTTCTTCACAGGCTTCTGTCTACTGGCCAACGGACTGTACCTGGGCTTGGGTTGGATCGATCAAATCGGTGATGCAGGCACCATGCAAACCCATGGCACGCCCATCTGGATCATGATCTGCTTCGGACTCCTCTGCATTCCCAGTGGCTTGTATCTCTGGCACCGAGTCAGTCAACAAGTCGGACTATCGCGCACAAAGCACGCACGTGTTCAACCGACACACGCGCGGCTTGTGTTGATCATTGCACTGGTGTGCTTGGCTGTTGGTCTTGTTGTTGGCAATCACGGGTGAGTCTTTCGGACAGATCAAAATCAAACTCACGAGCATCTGAATCAAGTGACAGATTCAAAGTCTCCAATCCCCCTGACGTCTCTACCATCACCCATATTCGCAACGGCCAGACCCAACGATCCAAAAGTTGTCCCTTGCATCGATCAGCCGTCAATTGGAATGACACGAATTCCCCCGCCCCGCCGCTAAGGTGTCCGTCGGTCCCCAACAGCAATGGGATGTCACGCTTTTGCCAGGGCGCAATGCGTAACACGCGCACGCCATGTGCAGGGATCGTCAACGTGATCGAATCATCCGCATCGCATAAACCATGAACGCTCTGCGTAACCAACTCCATAACACCCATCTGCTTTTTCCCTGCAATTTCAGGGATATTTGAGAGCCTCACCGATTTTTCGACCGGCTGATTAGCCCAGTTAAAGACCGCCAACGTGTACCACGGATCATGACGCGTCATCTCAGGATCAACGCGCGTCCATAACATCGTTGGACACTGTGGTGATTCAAAGTCAATGACCTTCGCTGGTGATGTCGCAGGTGGCATCACCCGTCGGAGCATCGCATAACGATCATCATCCAACTCGACCATGCGTTCGCAAATCGTCACCGCCCCACCGCCAATATATTGGTTTACCAACAAGGTCATCGCTTCATCATCAGTAAACGATCCTTCACTGAGATGGAAATATTCATCATGTCCACGGAACGGTTCGTTGCGTCGTCGCAATTGCATCGCATCGGGGTCTGTATGCCAGAGTCGGTTGGTATGGTTGCGGAAGATGTTTTGTTTGATGCGTGCCAGATACCCGAGTTTATGGTACGCGGTTTTGCCGTTGGGATCTTGCCAATGCCCGCGTGTATCCGAGCCGATTCGGATGCCATCGACCAGACCTGCGGTGCCTTCAAAGAGTCCGCCGCATGCGAGGATGTAGGCGTCTTTACCTGCGTGCTTTCGGACCAGTTGCATACCCCGGCGATAGGCTTGGGCGCGGGTCATGGTGGGGTCTGCAAAACGGATTCTCGGCGAGACAATAATCGCGCGCAGAAAGTCGAGTTTATGCGTGATATAACCCCATGATCGAAGCTTGCCAAAGAGTTCCGCAAAGTAGGGTTCCGCATCGGGACTGGTGGGGTCGAGCACGTTTTCCAACCTGTTTTCACAGTGGAACGTCATCAATTGCCCTTCTTGATCCCTTGCTAGAAGATTGGGATATTTTTTGAGGATCGGCGAATCATGACTGACCACAAACGGGCAAGTCCAGATGCCCGGTCGATAACTTGCTTCAGTGATTTTTTGTGCAGCATGCTCCATGCCATCCGGGAAGCGATGGTTGGCTTGATAGTCACCAAAGTCGGTCATCCAACCGTTGTCGATAAGCAGGACATCAAAGGGTAGCGGTCTGCGTTTAAACTCAAGGAGATTCTCATCAAGGTCCGCCTGCGTGAAGTCCGTGCCATAGAAATACCATGAGCAGAAAAACGAAGGAGCAGGCGTTGGTTCATGGACATTTAATTCTGTCGCAAGCATGTCAACCTGTCGCTGACGGATCGCTTCTTCATTGTCCGACTCATAGATCATCAGCCAATGCGTGCGTCGTGTTTGCCCGGGGCGGACGGTGATGCCATCAAATTCGCAGAGGACTTTGAGGTTTTCAAATGTCTGCTGATCGTTACCTGTGGACAATGCAAGATGTGACAAATGCTCGGTCTGCCCCAGCATACTCATACACAGGGCTTGGGCCGATGCGTCCTGCCGATCCTTGAACCAGAAACCAGGGTCCGCCCGGATGGTCATCATGTCCACCTTGAGATTTGCCAGGTCCTGGGCACTGACTCCTCGACCTGCCTTGAGTTCCGCGCCATCAATTCGTGCATGTTCCATGTCCATGTCTTGGACACCTGGCTTGAAGTTACCGGGCACATCATTTTTCTGACGCGACATGCGGACGATTCGCCAGTGAGTCATTCCTTGTCCTGCACCTTTGAGGTGAGCCTCCCCAGTCACCTCAAAAAGGTTCACGTCATCCAGGACCTGATCTGAATCAGAACTGTTGAGTAGATGCACGCGCATCGCCACGACGGTTGCATCATCTGCGATAAAGACTTCACGGTTGATCTGCCACGGGCCATAGCTCGAGAGTCGGCTGTGTGATCTGCCTCTGATCCCGCCGAGTGTTTCCTGCTGCTCAAGTGTCCGCGCCGTTGGGTCCGCCAAAGTCATTTCTGGCAGCAGCTGTCCGGTGACCTGCCACGTTTTACCCTGTATTTTAAGGATATCTGACGTATTACATTGACAATGAAGTTCATTCATGTGTGACTCACTAAACAGATCGTGTGTCCAAATGATGGATACCGATTCTTATTGGGGACTTTTAATACTCAATTTACTTACCACCCAGACGCCAAGGCCGCAGAGTTCCAACTCCTGAAATACCCTTAAAAACAAAGGAAAATTCTCTGCCTTGTAAATCTTGTCGTCCTTGGCGTCTTGGCGGTGATAATGCATAACGGCTTTATGGGATTTGGATGACAATATTGTTTTGAGCATCACGTTTGACGGTAGCGGTGACGGTCTGCGTCTTGCCGTTTGCCGTGGCGGTGATTTGATAATCGCCCAGGAATCCGCGCAGCTGATACGTACCGGACTGACTGGTTTGGCCGGTCTGGTTGGTCCACCACTTGTTAAAGACAAGGTCTTCGTAAACTTTGCCACTGGGTTTAATGGTCCAGTCGGTGTTGTAGATGCTCGCTACGGTTCGGGCAGGATTACTTGTCCACCACTTCCAGATGGTGAAGTTGTAGAACGCCGGATGACTGAAGACCATGGTCATATAATCGCGCATGTAGTCGGCTTTGAGTTGTTCGTCGGCCATGTCAATATCAAATTCAGTGATCGACAGTGGTTTGCCAAAGGCCGCGAGTTTATCGAAGTTGGCTTTGAGTTCATCCATGTGGATCGGGACTTCGCCGGTATGCCCCTGAATCCCCAAGGTGTCCAACGGGCCGCCATTTTCCTGGATGATGCTGGCCAGTTTCAGGAACCGGTCGGACTTGTCGGGCTTGAGTCCTTCGGTGCGGTTTTCATTGAACATCAGTAATGCATTGGGATCTTCCTGGCGGGCAATTTTAAACCACTGGGCAATGGACTCCTTACCCAACACATCACGTAACGCGCTGTTATCGACCGCTTCATTTTCAACCACCCATTCATCGACAAGACCCTTGTATGCACGCATCATCTGGCGAATATGATCCGTGACACGTTTGCGGATGGCATCCTTGTCACCCCTTTGAATCAGATCACGCATGTCCTTGGGCATGACATTCAAACGTTCCCACACCAACACATGAGCCCGGATGTAATAGCCGTTGTCCTTGTAATACTGCATCAGTTCGTCAGCTGCTTTGCGGACTTTGGGTTGCTCCCAGACTGACCAGACCAGTGAACCTTCGCAAAGTGCCAAGTTAAACAGACGCTTGTGATGGGCTTTGAGGTTCGCAGAGTCTTGATTGCCATACAGCGAGAGTTTGTTGAGCGTGCAACCAAACCAGAATGCGTGACGTTGCATGTTCACATCAACCTGTGCGTTGGGGATGGGGTGACCTGAAGCATCTTTGACGAGGATGTTCATCGCTGCCATGCGGTGTTTTTCAATCCGTTGTTTCGCTTCTTCTCGCCATGGCGCATTTGCTTCTCGACCACGGTATGTGATTTTGGTTACCGGCAAGTCTTCGACAGCAATTGAACGTCCGTAGTTGATGAGATGGATATCAGCAATCTGCACGGTTTGCAGTTGTGCTCCAAAGGAAAAGCCGATGGCTGTGCGGTTTTCTTCACTGTCTATTTGCGCATTAAACGGAGCGAAATATCGTGTCCATTGTGCATTGGGAGCGACGATACACTTGCCAATGCCTTTACCCAACACGTTGAGGTTCATATAAACAATACCTCCGCCGGTATCGTTATGCCCACCGGCAATCGTGCGAGCATAGAAGACACAAAGCAGTGAATCGCCTTGTTTGATTTGACCGTGTGTTTTGTACTTGGTGCCGATGCGATAGTACTTCTCAGGTTGAACGGATGTGGTGACTTGGATCACTTTTGAGAACGGCATGTCTTTGACATCGACAAGTTGCACCTTCCCATACTTTTCGCCAAATGCATGAGCATCGGACCCCAGAAATGTTGCCGGCGTCACCAGTCGATCCCCCCCCTGAGGAATCTGCATTGTCTCTTGTGCGTCAAGTGTCAGCGGGATTACACCCCAGAGCAGAGAAAGTGTCAACATGAAAAATAGAGCTTTATTCATCGATTCAAATCCTGTGAGAATAATGTTTGCAGTGTTGGTTTGGATACCCTTGAACAATGTCTATGCGGGTATGTGAGAGTGGGTCAGAGGAGGAACTTACAAAATCCGTTAATTGAATTTTGTTTTATTTATCTCGACGGTAGTAGTAATCCACATCACCATTTTTGCCTTCAATGAGCGACTCTTTGGACATGAACATCACATGCCCGTCGACAAAGCTCGTTGCTTGCCCGGAGTCCAGATGACGCTTACCGGGGATGGCCAGGGTATGGAATATCCCATCGCCATCTTTGACGGTGATGGTGACTTTGCTGGGCTTATTGGCACAGAGCATTTCGCCCATCCCGTTGCCACTCCATGGCTGATTGGGGAAGTCGATATCATCTGCATGGGTGATGGTATCACTGGGGAAAAGCACTTCATCCATCTTCGCGCGTCGATTGGTATCATTGCCGGGACTACCGTTGTTAAAGTCGAAAGCTCCCATGTAGTAAAGATTCCAACCGTAGCCGCCTTCACCATATTTAAATTTGTCGGTCACAATACTCTGCTTGGATTCTGGGCAGGCAAAAACGCCTTGAGCAATACTGTAACTCACCTGTAAATCGGTAGTCGGCATCTGAGTCGTCGAGCCGTTGTTGTGGATCGGCACATTCATGTATCGGGCAATCTCCATCTTCCAAACCATTGGCAAGGTGATGGGCGCGCCCGTACCGTTGTACGACTTGGTACAAGGCAGATAGTTTTTCTGATCATTGACATAACAATTGATCGCCACCAAATGCTGACGTTGATTGCTCAAGCACCCGGCCAATCGTGCTGACTCGCGTGCCTTGGCTAACGCTGGCAGAAGGATCGAAATCAACAAAGCCACGATACTGATCACCACCAGCAATTCAATGAGTGTAAAGGCTAATCGGGATCGATTCATAACGTGCTCCGAGAGATTGGAATATTCTGGAAATCGATTTCCATTAACTCTAGTCTCGTGACGTTCACAAGTCAACGAACAAACAACACTATTTGCGTTTCAATATCTATATTTATTTGTATTGCATATATTTACAATATATATATGTAAATTTTAAATCGATAATGGTTGTCAATTTTGGATAAATATCCATTTCCAAATAACACTACAACATCCTAAACTCAACGATGTGATGGCGGGGCCGTTGAAGCACGGATAATCAATTCTGACGCCAACATGGGCATGGGTTGATGATCCTCAAAGGCGTCGGCATGGCCGAGTTGTTCAAGCAATAATCGCGCTGCCTGTTGAGCCATTTGTTGCATTGGAATTCGCATGGTGGTCAATGGCGGGATGGCGTTGAGGGTAAACGGCGTGTCATTGAAAGTCGCCACACTGATCTGCTCGGGAACTTTCACACCGCGTTGCCACAGGGCAGAGAGCAACGGCAAGGCATCCACATCGCTATAGCAAACCAATGCCGTCGCCAAAGGTTGCTCGGTCAGAATCCGATCGATCCATGATCCGACAGGGCCTTTGAACTGCCGGACTTCATATTTGAGTTTCGCTTCCTTCACCGCGGCCTGCGTCCCTGCGAGGCGTTGGAAATAACTGAAGTGTCGCATGTACGGATGGGTGCTGACATAGGCGATATGCTTATGGCCTTGCCTGATCAGATAGCGCCCAAGTTGCAATGCCGCATCATGATCGTCCGGCGTCACATCAGGAATATTTGCCTTGTTTAACAGTTCATCCTGCGCATTTAGCATTACCGCGGGTAGTTTCAAGTCCGCTAGAATTTTGGCGACATGCGGTTCGATTGAGTGAGCAACGACTATCCCATCAAATCGTCCCTGCTGCAGAATCTGTGGCAAGCGTTCAGAGTTAGGGATGAACTGCAAGTCATAGTCATTTTGATGCAGCAGATCGACCAAGACTTCGAGAATATCATGCCAGGCTTCGGAAGCTTCGGGAACGCGGGACCAATGCAGCAGGCCAATTGTACGCGTGGATTGCCTGCGAAGTGCCTGCGCCGCCCATGCGGGTTTATAGCCCATCTCCTGCGCAGCTTTGAGTGCCTTTAAGCGCGTGCGTTCGGTTAACGGGCATTTGTCAGGTGAATGATTCAGCGCCTTACTGATCGTTGACGGCGCCAAACCACTTGCTTTGGCAACATCTGCTATCGTCGGGCGTGCACCGGGTGATGGGATTTTGGACTTGGCCATAACCGATATTATAGCAACGTCCGACATACATTGAAAAACGTTTTCTAAAGACTTATTTGAATTCCATTGTCATTAAAACTCACAACCCCTCCACCAGATTACAGGGCGAAGCTTGAATTGCTTTGCCCTTGCGACGGATGATCCATGTTGCCAGGCCGTAGGGTTTGATTTCGATGGGGACTGGTTTGAATCCTGCCAGGGATAGCGAACCTGCAACTTTTTTGCCGGAGACTTCCTGCAGGCGGACGACCAGCGCATCCTCTTGCAGCGCCTTCTTGACTGCGACGATCTGCACATGATTGGGCGTGACAGTCAACGGACTCTCATCGGCTGCGATGTATCGTGATTCAGGTTGCAAAGGATCAGGATAATAGACATAGCAAAAGGCGCCAGCATTGAATATTGCTGCGCGTTGGGTGATCAACTTTTCATCCAGCTTTACCCCCCAGCAAAGTTCATAACTCACCTGCTGCTCACCTTGATCCTGACGGGGCGCAAAGCGATTGTCATTGTGCGGATCATTGGGTTGGATATTAAAGGAAGTATAGGCAGGACTGCGCAGGACGCTGATCGCCAAGGTGTCATGCGTGAGGTTGTGAGCATAGCTACTGGAATTAATCACACCAACATACTGCCCATCGTGTGCACTTGCCATCACCCAACGTTGATTGGGCTGCTCCTGATAATGCTTGGTTGGATTGCGATAAGTCACACTATAGGCTGCTTCAGAACTGCTGTGATCCGGCTTGAAATTCAAAGGCATCAGCAACTTGAGCATGTGATCTTTATGATTAAACAGTATCCGATCACGCACCTGCACACGACCACTGCGATGGCAGATCACATAGTGACGGATGATGGCTGACGGGCCACAGACAAAGGCCGCTTCGACGGTAGTCCGCAGCTTGCCATCTTCAATCACACGGACAGGCTTTGCGTGTGTCTTTCCCGTGTAACCCCATTTATCACATGCCAGCGGCGAAAGGTCAGCAACTTCTTGCGGGGTTGCCAATGCAAAGAGCTTGTCTGGCTTCTCCCATGCCGGGCCTTGCGACCAGATTGTTGTTTTGGATAGTTGCTTTGGATCGCCGCATGTCCAACTGTGATCCAAATCTTCAAAAAGTGCTGGAATCAAGGCATTTTTCCGCACCAATGATTTTGTTTGGCCTTTGGGGATCATGTTATCAATCAAGCCGGTTTTCGGATTGATCTGAAGTGTCCCAAGCTTCGTTTGAAAACAAAGATTCTTTTTGGAAACCTTACGGTAAACGATCGGTTGGGGTTTTACAGCTTCAAGTGAAGCGTCCAGACGCATGATCTGGTAAGGCTTCATATCCACATCGACTGCCAATCGCACCACCATCTGCCCACTGATATTATTCTCCGGGCTGATTTTCTGATAAGGAACTTTCCGCCCCTTGTGTTTGAGCACGATGGTGTAATCATCCTTACCAAACGCTGCGACGGTGTAATCAATTTCGACCTGCTGCTGCACACGATAGCCATGCGGATTGGTGATGAAAATGGGGACTTGGCCTTCAGCAGCTTTGGGTTGGCCTTCAAGCAGTTTGATCAATGTCGCAAAGCGAACCTTTCGGAGAATGGTTTGGGCATGTCCGAGTTGCGCCAATGCATCCTGTTCGACTTTGGGGACGCCAGAACCGGGAAGAATGTCATGGAACTCGCTGAATAAAATATCCTGCCAAGCTTCATCAAGTTGTTGTTGAGGATATGGCTGATCACCGGTCCACCAGGCCAATGCTGCCATGGTTTCGGTTTGCAGGATCATGTGTTCTGCTTGGCGATGAGCTTGCTTGACACGATGCATTGCCGTGTAACAACCTGGGAAGGAACGTTCGATTTCACCTTCAACAATGGGGAAATCGCCTTGAATTTGGCGGACTTCTTCAAAAAACGCTTCAGGTGTTGAATGGATCATGTTCACATCCGAGCGTTTCTTGATCAATGCCTTGATCTGTTTGTATTCAGCTTTGCTAACCCCTCCGCCATGATTGCCAATGCCCCAGAGGATCATGCTTGTCGGTTCATCCTGATAGTGTTCGATGAACTGTGGGAATTTGACATCCACATCATGCCCGGAGTCTGGGCGTGTGAGATACATATCATCACTGCGTCTGGCCATGACCGTCGTGCGACTGCGATCCGACCATTGGAAGCTGCCCACAGGTAAATCGTACGTTCCAAAATCCGGTCGGCAGAAAATGTAGGACAGCATCCCACAGCCAGCAAGAATCTGAGCAAAGCCTTCAGGATGCCCAAAGGGATCAAAGTTGTATGCCACCGTGGGACGTGATGCGAAATGCTTCTGGAAAAAGGATAAGCCATAGAGAAACTGCCGAACATGACTTTCCCCCATGGGCGTGTTCACGTCCGGCTGAAGAAATGCGCCCCCCGCGATATGCCAACGCTTCTGCTTGACGAGTTTAACGATGCGATCAAACAGCGGTCGGTCATATTGCATGATCCATTGGTAAAGCACCGACTCATTGTGATTAAAGACAAACTCCGGATGCTCATCGCAGAAATCTGCAGCGATGCGAAACGTTGAAATGGCTTCGGTGAGTCCGTCTTCCCAGGTCCATTGCCAGACGGGGTCCAAATGGGCATTGCAGACAAGGTGGATATTTTTCTTTGTAGACATGACAGTGATCCGCAGGATTCCAGGTAACATCGAACAACATGAGTGACAAAGCGGGAATGTTGTTGATGATCTTAGTCAACCTGCGGAGACGGCTCAATTGTTTCAAAAACGATCATTTTCATTCACGCCAAAGCTTCATCAAAACAGACTGCCACCTTGCCACATTGGCCCGTTGCCATCAGTGCATATGCTTTGTCGACGTCCGCCAAAGCAAAGCGATGCGTGACGAGTTGTTCAGGGCGAATGTTCCAACGGACAATGCGTTCGACAAGTTCTTCCATCTTCCAAATAGAAGTGACCCACGAGCCGTGAATGGTTTTCTGGTCATGAATGATGTCCGGCGAGGGATTGAATGCCACGGTCCCGCCTTCACCAATCATGACGATACTGCCCCACTTGCGCGTCGCCCGGATGGCGGTAGCGCGTGCTTCATGATGAGCAGAACAGTCGATTGCACGTTCCACGCCGTGCCCATTCGTCAGATCACGAACCTGCTGTACATTCTGCGGGTCTGCTTTGAGGACATGATCGCAAAGCTGTAAGTCAGCAGCGATTTGAAGACGTTGATCGATCACATCTATGCCGATGACTTGATCTGCTCCCATGGCTTTGCAGAGCATTGCCGTTGCAAGTCCGACAGGTCCAAGGCCTGTAATCAGTACTGCATCGTTACCACTGATGCCGACTTTTTCGAGTCCTTCATAGACCGTCCCAAACCCGCAGGCCACTTGCGCACCATCGACATAGCTGAGTTGATCCGGCAAGGCGACAAGGTCTTTTTCATCCGCCAGCAGATACTCTGCCATCCCCCCATCCCTTTGCCAACCGTAGGCCTTGCGGTACCTTTGACTGGTGCATGAAATCATGTATCCACGCCGACAGTCATTACACACACCACAGCCGGAGATGTGATACACAATCACGCGATCCCCATCACCAAATCGCCGACAACCTGGCCCGGTCGCTACGATCTGACCACACGGTTCGTGACCAGCAATAAAACCCTGATACCCTTCGGGACCTTTACCAAGGTGTTGGTGATAAATGCAGCGAATGTCCGAGCCGCAAATGGTGGACGCTTTGGTTTTGAGTAACACCTGCCCATGTCCTGGCGTGGGGACATCAAATGTTTTGAGTATCGCGGAGCTGTCACCAGGCAATGTCGCACCGAGCATGGTCGAGGGAATGGTGGTCATGTATGTCTCCTGTTAAGGGGATGGTTTTAATAATTCGTTTTTTACCGCAGAGACGCAGAGGACTCAGAGTTAAGAGAGCGAGGAACCAAACATTTTTAATTGTGTCAAGCCCAAGTTTGAGTCAGCCATGACTGGGATGCATATGACAATCCTGTGTGTGTGAAATGAATGTATCCCAGTTTTCGTTGACTCAGTTTCGAGCCTGATTACATTTTTAAAATCTCTCTTAGAGCAGTTCAAATAAATAATCTCCATGTATCGTCATTCCCGCGCAGGGACATTATGCACGTCGTCTTCTGACGTAGGGTGGGTAGAGCGTAGCGAAACCCACCATATAATCCGTGATATCACCGAATTGGTGGGTTTCGCTACGCTCTACCCACCCTACGAATGATGTCGAGTAAGCTCAACCTTTAAATCGTCCGCAAT
>MDTD01179613.1_pt1 | contig 14689 bp, 17 predicted proteins | sample 811221 | NCBI WGS metagenome assembly MDTD01 (sample SAMN05326646, study PRJNA326480) | marine metagenome | isolation source: seawater | place: Pacific Ocean: South West | collected 2011
AAAGCATTTCAAGAGAAATTCAACATAAAATTAAAAATGCTAAAAATATTTATAAATAATTGTGTTAATATATGACATGGATAATCATAGTTGCATTGTTACTTGGGGGAGTATTTTTGTGGACAGAAAACCAAAAAAAGACTTTTGATTCAAAGGATGGAGTTTATAATCAGACATACTGGAATTCATTTTATTTTTTGTCAATGCTGTTTATATGCGGATTCTTCTTTTTGATAGATTACAGTATTGTTGCCTTTACTACACCTTCAACTGAACTAAATTATTATGGTTTTTTATTTTCGCATGAAACTATTTTTTATAAAACATCTTATGAATCTTGGGGTACCATAAGATATGCTGATCAAGTTCGATATGAATTTAGATTACGCAACCCAATTAATTGGTGTATTGTAATTTTCTTAAGCCATATTGCTACAGTACAGTGGAAAAAAGAAGCGATAAAATATCAAAAAGATTTATTTCAATAATTACATTATTGTTGGTTGGAAAGATCTGCCATAATACAGTATTTAATTATTATCTAAAAAATTGGTCAATTGATTCTTTGAAATGCATTTATTATTTTTATTAGAAAGGTTGAATTTATGTATGAATTTATAAGATTAATAAGAACTCGTACTTCTGAGGTTTGGGGAATAGTTAATTCAGAAGAAATAATGTGCGGAAGAGTGGATTTACATTATGCAGATGACGGCCGAATTAATGGATCCGTTATCATCCAGAATAAGTTATCAAAACAAGAAGAGCAAGATTTGTGTGAACAAATTGATGTTGAGCTGGTTGATAGTGCTGAGCTAAGCTGTGATTCTTTTTCACTTACTGTTGCTCACATTGATTCAATTAATTTATATGGAAAGGATGATGAGTAATGGGTTGGAGATATGTTGGAAATAAGAATTACAAAAAAGGCGGAGGATTCAATTGGACTGCTTCTCAAAGAGGATTAAATGCAAGCTATACTCTAGACTTAGGACTTTTTAAGTGGAACATTCCTTTATTTGGTTCACACGTTAAAAGAAAATCTAGGGTAACACTTAAAGGTAGTGGATTATTTAGGTTGTTTGGGTAGTGCCTTTATCGAACGTAGATAGGAATTCCTTACCATATTTAATGGCTTACAGTGGTATTTATATTGCTTTTGATGGTCTTACAAAAGAAGATGCATCCCGCTGGTCTTCAGCTGGTGTTCTTTCAGATTTAGAAAAAAAAACAATCAATCAATACATTTATGATTTATTGTTAATTACCAAAAATGACTTGAATGATGACGGGGAAGTATGTTTTCAAGACGCGGAAGAATTATTAGATTTAGTAATTAAAGAATATAATAAAGATTGTAAAAAAAAATACGGTAGTGATAGTAATGTTGCAATTCAAAAATTTTCACAATTTATTACCAGAGTCGAAAATGATAAATCTAGCCCAGAAATTTTAGATTTTTGTTATTCTTTTCTAAAAAATTTAAAAAATGTTTCAAATAATCCAAAATCAGCAGAAAAATTGATCAAAATCATTGAGAAATCTTGGTTCAAAGATTAATTATGGTGGAAATATAAAATGGGAAGACGTCTATCATCATGGGAAAGGCAAAGAAGAGCTGATGAGGCTGCAGCTTATAAAAGACGTAGAGAAAAAGAAATGGAGCAGCAAAAAGCTGCCACAAAACGAAGAAGAGAAGAAGAAGCTGCTGCAAGAAGAGCAAATACTGCAGCCAGGAGAAAAGCTGAAAGAGAACTTAAAGAGCAAGAGTTAGCATCAACAAAAAAAACCGCGATTCAAAAAGATAACTTAGCAAGAGCATCCATGAATCAATTAATGAATACTCACATTGAAAATATTCACCCTTATTACATAATTTCTCCTAGCAAAGTGAGTGAAATTGAAAATATAAATATCTACAAAGATTTTATTCCAAAATCACCTCCAGTTTTTTCAAAGAACAAAGCTCCTACAATAAAAAAAGCAGTTAAAGCAAAGGCTAATACTTTTGTAATGCCAGAATTTAATGCAGTCAAAAAGGAAATACGTACAATTGAAAAAAGGCTTATTTCCGTTGATAAAGAGAGAAACTTCTCAATTAAAGACTATCTTAGAAAAGTTGGAAGATCTGGGTTTATTATTTCATGGTTTTTAAATAAAGAGAATGAAAGATATAAGAAATTTATTATCAAAGCTCATGATAAATACAAAATATATGAGGATGATATTAATTTACTAAAAAAATCTTTAACAAAATTAAAAGCAGATGCAAAAAAGAAACACCATGATAGTGAAGCAAACAAAGAATTATCTTATAAGAATGAATTAAAAAAGAATAAGGAAACTTATGAATTAGAACTTAAAGCTTTTGAAAAAAATGAATTAGCCAGAAAGAAAAAATTTGATGCAGATCTTATCCAATGGAAAAAAGAAGAAAGTAATAGAGAGAAAAAGCACAATGATTCAATTATTAAAAAAGATAAAAGTCGAAGAGAATGGCTTAAAAAATTATCAGAATATGATAATGTTGCTGTTCAGGAAGCAATGGAGTTCATGTTTCCGCTCGATATTTTAACAGATGATGTTTTGGAAGCATTTAAAAACGAAAAAGATATTGAAAATATCAATTGTGGCTTTATTTTTTCAAAAAATGAAATAAAAATTGCCATACGAATGCCTGAAACTTTTAAATTTCTTCCAAAAGAATGGTTAAGGCTAACTCCAAGCGGAGCCGACTTTACTACTTATATCATATCAGATACAGAAATAACAAACGTATTAAAAAAATTTATTTCTTCATTAGGTTTAGCTTATTTACGAGCATGTTTTGAAGTATCTAATGTTAAAAAAATTCTATTAGAGATATCAGTGCTTGGTGACGATCCTTTAACTGGTAATCCTAGGGATATAGTTCTTTTAAAGATGAATGCTATGCGTGAAAAATATGAAAAACTTAATCTTGATAAAGTTGATCCTTCAAAAGCAATTAGAAACTTTAAATCCGAATTTAAACCACCTTTAATAGATAATTCAGTAATAACGTTTGATTCTGAAATTGAATCAGAAATTGATTTGAGTAAAATACAATGGTGCGATAACGAAGATTCATCTATAAAAATGGATAGAGAAATAGTGGATGCAATATTAACTTCTATAGATAGGCTAATTCATAAAAAATTATTAAAAAAGAATTGGTTGAAAGGCTATGGTGGCAAAAGATGAATGATTTATTTCTAATACTAATTATTTTAATACTTGTAATAATTAATGCATTATCAATTTATTTTTTGATTGAACTTTGGAAATGGAGAAAAAAAATAAATGAATCATCCATTGTTTTGCCAGACCAATTTCATCAAGATGTTAATAATCTTTCAAAGAATATCGATTTACATAAAAATCAAATAAACGATATTGACAAAAAATTTATAGAAAAATTAAATGATTTTAATGCGGTATTAAATTCTACTGTAAATAAAAATTCAGAATATTTTCAGAATATTTTTGAAAGTATTAACCCTATAAAATCGATGATAAGTAATCAAGACAAAGAAATTAAACGATTGCGTGAAGGGTACAATAATTCAGTAAAAAAGGATTTAATTCTTAAATTAATTGACCTCAAAGAACGCATTGATTTTTATACAATCAAAGATAATAAAGAATCCCAGATTAAAATAACAGATGACGTAGTTAGCGCTACACGAAATATTTTAAAAGTTTTAAATTATGTTTTTAAAACAGAGGGTGTGAAAGAGCTCAAATTTTCTAATAATCATTTGATTGATAAAATAGATAGTTCAGAAATTGAGGTATTGCCTCAGAATTGTATTGAAACTAATGATGCAAACTTGGTAGGAAAAATTGAAAGTACCATAAAGCCTGGATTTTATATCGATGGACTTGATGATCAAAAATTTATATTAAAAAAAGCTCAAGTAAAATATTATGGAGAAATTGAAAAATGAGTAAAGTAGTTATTGGAATTGATTTGGGAACAACGTTTAGTGGTGCTGCTATGTTAGATGAATCTGGTAGACCAATGATGATTCCAAATAAAAATGGTAAGAATATAACCCCATCAGTTGTAATGATTGATGGCGATAAGGTAGTTGTTGGAGCATCTGCGAAAAACAATATGTATGCAAGGCCAAAAAATGTTGTTGATGAAGTAAAAAGGTACATTGGTTCTGATAAAAAATATGAAATTGATGGACAACCACACACTCCAACTAGCATTAGTACATTAATTCTTAAAAAAATTAAGGAAGATGTAGAATTATATTGTAGTGCTGAAATTGCTGCTGCGGTCATAACTGTACCTGCTAATTTTGGAAACAATCAAAGAGAAGAAACAATGAAAGCTGCTAAAGATGCAGGTTTAAATGTTGAATATATAATAAATGAACCAACAGCTGCTGCACTTACTTATGCAAAACTTAAAGGAGGAGCAGAGGAAGGCAACTATATCATTTATGATTTTGGTGGTGGAACTTTTGATTGTACTATTGCAAATATAACTTCTGATGAAGTAGAGGTGAAAACATCTGAAGGAGTTCAAAAGCTTGGCGGTAAAGATTTAGATAAAGAGCTTTTGAATATTGTTTCCAAAAAGTATAAAGAAGCATCAGGTAAAGACTTAGAACCGAAAAAATTTGATTTAAATGACGCCGAACGATATAAAATTGATTTGTCAAGTATGGAAGATATTTCAATTTTTATTGATGATATTACTATTGATATAAAAAGATCAGAATTTGAAGATGCTATTCAACCTCTTGTATCACAATCATTAATGGCGATAGAAGCTTCATTATCATCACTGGATTTAACAATTCAAAACATTGAAGATGTCATTTTAGTTGGTGGAACTTCTAGAACACCGTTGATTCAGAATTCAATAGAGGAATTATTAGGTAAAAAGCCACTAATGTTTGGAAATCCAGACGAATCTGTAGCCTTAGGCGCAGCAATTTATGCTTCAAAGCAAAATATTGAGTTACTGAATGTTAATCAAAAACATTCAATTGACGCATTTGCCATTACAGATGTTTGTACTAAAAACTATGGCACATTAGCCTTAGATGGTTCAGGTTCAGATAAGGTGAGTAATAGTATTATCATTAGAAAGGACACTCAAATACCATGTTCAATATCTAAAACATATACAACTGTTAAAGATCATCAAGAATCCATCGATTGTTCTATTACTGAATGCGTGAATGAGGAGACTGATCCTGATTTTGTAGATATTGTTGCAAATGAAGAAATGAAACTTCCTGTTAATTGCATGAAGGGTGAGAGAGTGATAGTAACCTTTTCTTATAATGCTAATCAAACAATGGATTGTGAGTTTGTTCATGAAAAAAGTGGAACAAAAGTCAGTCGTCAAATTTCAATGAATTCTTCTGATTAATTTCAAATGACTACTGGAACTGCAGTACTAATATTAATATGCTTTGCCGGTTTTTTGTGTTATTTGATAATTAAAGCGATATTTAATTTTATAAATCAAGCTATGAAGACAACTGCTGAAGTTAGTTCAGAAGTTGCCAAATCTTTCAATTCAAATGTTATCGAAGGAGGCATAAAGCCTTTTATATCAAGTATTACCTTCTCAAAACATGCAGATTTAAATCCTAAAGTTGATATAAATACTTTTCTTGATTATGAATTTAAGGAAGAGCTTATTGTTAAGGTTTTAACCATGATGGCAATGTCAAATAATAAAATTGATGAATATGAATCAAAAATTATCAAAGAATTTATTCGCTCAAAAATTGGTAAAAGAGATGTCGTAACAAATTTTTATAAAACTAGAATGGATCAAGCTATCATTGATGCTTCATCTGTTCTACAATCTCAAAATTTTCCAATAAAAAATATATCAAAAACATTTCAATTTAACTTTAGCGTTGATGAACGATATGATATTTTAGAATTGTGTATGAGAGTAATGTCAGCAGATAAAAAAATTCACAAACATGAAATAAGCATGTTACATTCAATATCTAAGTCACTTGGAATTAAGGTAAGTGATGATAGATTTGTTGCACTTAAAGATAAGCACTTTCTTAAAGGAGCGTATGATGATAATTCCATATCAGGAATTGAAATAAAATTAGGAATTGATTCCTCTTTATCCAAAAGAGAAAAGAATAAATTGGTAGTTAAGTTGTATAAGAAATGGAACTCTAGATTGAATATTTTGAAAGATAAAGATGATAGAACAAAAGCACAAAACTATTTAGATTTATTAGGAAAGTGGAAAAGTTTAAATAAATAATATGCCAAAAAAAATCAGTCCTAGAACAACAAATAAAAAAGAAGCTCCATCTAAATCCCAAGCTTCTTCAAATAATATAATTAAGTTTGATGAATATAACCCTTTTGGATTTGTATCAAATTATTTTCTCTTGTTAATAACTTATTTATTTATTGTTTTACCATTATTAAACATTGGTAATGCTATTAATATTCACAATAAATATTTAGAAGATTATAATAATTCTTCATCAATAAATAATGCTAGGATCGAAGTTAGAAAAATGATAGAAATAATTAATTCTAATGATTCAGAAGAACATTATAAGCCAATAACAATAGCTTATAATCTAACAACAATGAATCGCTCTATTGATTTCAATGATAATAAAATGATTCTTTTCAATGATAATATCTATAAAGAAGTTAGAGTTGGTAGGAGAACAATAAAATCTAGGTTATCCAAACCTATATTGAAATCAACTTACGCAGATAAACAATTATTAGATATTAGATTAGATAGTTTACCATTATCTATCCCAACTCATAATTATACTACTTCTGATGTAAAATCTTTTATGAATGAAAATGTTTTTATTAGAATTGTGTTTTATAATGATGAGGATGTGAGTATCAAATCATTAAAATCCAATTTTTATAAGTCATCATCTCTGAAATCTTTAATACAAGATTCTCAGACATCTTTTAATGATAAACCAATAAGAAGAATTGAAGTTTTCTTGGAAGATGGAAAATATTGCTTAGAAACTTATTATCCCTCAGGGCTACCCGCTGTGATAGGTATTTGGGATACAAATGTAAAAGCTTCATCAACGTTCAAATATGCTTTAATGTATTCTCTTTTTGATTCAAGGGGAAAGATGCACCTCCGTCAGCAATTAAGAAAGCAAGAGTATATTTTTTATAATAATATTTTTAATGGTAGAATTTCTCCTTCATTATATTTCTTTAATGTGGAAAAAAATTATAATCAAAGGGATTATGATCGAAGAGAACAGGGTGATAATCGAAAAGATGTCATAATTAATAGCCATAAAAATTGGATTAAAAAATCTAAAACAGAAAAAATTTACAATGCAATTAATAAGATTGATGATAAATAGATTTTGTAATTAGTTTTAAATATGTTTAAAAATTTAAAAATTGCATTAGTATTTGTATTTATTTCTTTGGCTTATCCTCAATCATATTCAGCTTCAAATACTCATTTTAATAACATTGATAATCCTGAGGCATTAGTTCTTTCAAGCAGTATTGCAGAGTGGTTAAATCTTGAACTATACACTGCTATAAATATTATTAATGATTATTTTGAGAGTGTTAACTCTGACAAAAAATTTACCTTTATTCCAAGTGAAAAATCCGAAAACGCTCAGAATATCATTTACTATAGCCTTAAAATATCAGATGATGAATTAACGGTAAAATTGAAAAAGAATTCAAAAGGTATTCCAAATGAATCTTTTCCAGTTAATTTACTTGAAATTGTAGAATATTTAGATGTACAAAAAAATGTTAGGTTTGAACTTAGAGAATTATTGTATATAACCTTACTTAATGATCAAGAATATTTGAATTTTTTTCCTTATAAAAATGAAATAGAATCTTTATTAGTTAAAAGTGATTTTGATACCATACAAAAAGAATTTGTTATAAACGATGGATTGTTTGAAGTTTTCTCTTCTTTAGGAACAAAAAATTCTTCTTATTTCATAAAAAAGATCACTGATAATGGTTTAATAAAATTGAATCATGATAGCATTTTTGTAGATTCTGACGTTGCTGAAAAAGTAAATGTTCAAATAGGATATTTTTTTAAAACTCAAGATGAATTTCAAGAAATATTTGTACAAAATCTTGTTGTGAATATCATCGATGAAATCCCAAAAGCATTTAACGTAAAATTTAATAATTCAAATAATTTAAAAGAGTATGTTATAAGTTTGAATGGGGTAGATGATAAAGAGATCACAGATTATATTATTGTTGACTATCCAAAGAATGGTTCTCTTTATTCTTTAGGAGAAAAAAATAGCAAAAAATATATTTATGAGCCTTACCAATTGTTTCAAAATAATAGCGTGAGGAAAACAATCATTATTGAAGATTCATTTTCTTATAATGTGAAAGATAGCAAAGGGCAAATAAACCGTTCACCAGGGAAAGTAGAAATTAAAATAGCGTTTGCTAATCCAAATTATATTCCTGATGTCAAGAAGATTGAACGTGCATATAGTTCTAAAGATACAAGAAAAAGTAGAAACGCTTCTGAAAAATCTTCAAAAAATGATGGAGCGAATGTTTTTCAAATCATTGGGGGACTTTTATTGGTAGTGATTTTACTAGCAGCTGCTGGAGGAGGAGACGATTCTGGCGGAGGCACAGGCGGAGGATCTGGTGGAATTGGAATTGGAATTGATTTACCATGAGGAGTTATGATGAAAATTTTTAAAATATTTTTAACACTTATATTAATTTTATTTTTAAATAGTTGCCAAGATAAGAGTAATCATTCTTTTGGAGTTGTTAACCTCAATTTATCAAGTCAGGATTTTGAAGATTCTAATTCTAGATTGATAGCCCCAAAGCTAGATCATGTAAGGATTTCCATTGATGGATCAGTAGTTTACGATGGTGAAGTTCGAGGATCGTTTAACTTTACAACTGCGCTAGGTACTGCTCAAATTACTGTTGAATTACTTGCAAATAACTACTTAAATCTCAAAGAATTAAAATTTAGAGCACAAAAACAGGTTTATATTGTACCTGAAGGTGTTAATGTAAATTTTTTAGTTGATGATTTTAATCCAATATCCACCACAAGCAATTTTTATTTTTATGAAGATTTTAATGACTCGAATATAAATAGTAAGCTTTATTACTTCGGTTCTAGAATAACGACAGCTCCTGTAGTAAATGAACCTTTTTTTGCTATCGGCACAGGTGTACTTTATGGAGAAGTAGATCATGATGATAGAGATATCTATACAAGACACAGAATAATAAATTTAAATCTTCCTAGTACAGGACAATATACGCTAGTGTTTTATTACAGAATGAAAACACAGCCACAAGGGGTATGTACTATGGATGTTTACATTACTAATCCAGATTTTACTCAAGTATATGTTGATAGAAGATATGGTTATGGAGGTGTTAGCGGTTCATACAATTCAGACTATGGTTTATACAGGGCAGAAATTGAATTTAGTACAAATTCTATACCGAACGGTGATATAAGTATTTATTTTGGTTTTTTCGTTGGAGAATACACATATAGCGGAGCAGAAGTGTATTTAGATAGTATTCAGGTATATTGACATAAGTCGTAAATTTCTTTAATTTTTTGTAACGCGTAATAATAACACTATAGTGAGGTTATAAAATGACTAAAAAGTTAAACATAAATGATATAACATCCACTGAATCAGAAGTTCTTGACAGAATTTCTGAAGAATTTGAAGAAAATGCAGGCCTTGAGCTTGCTGGTCACACTTCTTCTACTACTGGTCACAGAAGTGGAAGTACTCATACTTCACATTCGAGTGCGATGAAAGAAAAAGTCAAAAATAAGGATAAGTAATTACTTACCTTATTGATTTTTTAATTAAAAATAACAGAGCTCCAGTAACTATTTTACCTGAGCTCTGTTCTTTTATAAAGGGAAATAAAGAGGTAATTCGTATTGTCTCGGATAACAATCTATCTCATGAATTTAATAGTTTGAGCTTTGATCATGATTTCTCCTATCAATTTGATACTCTATTTACAGTAAATCATTCAAATGGTTTTTGTTCTCTTGAATGCGATAAACCATTACACACTGAATACAGCGAAGTTTATATGTTATCTATGGCAAATGATAAAAATGTTTTAAAAGAATTCATAAATGCAGAAATTAATGGGGACACGATAAAAGCTGGTAATTTCCTAGGGTATCCAGAATGTTGTATAAAAGCATTTGAACATATTGGATCACTAAAATCAAAATGGGCTATTTATTATCAAGATGATTATTTAAAAAATAAAAAAGCTTCTCTGTATTGTAATAGATTTCCAATTTTTTTTAATTCTATTAGTCCAATAGGTGAATTATTCCCGTGTTCACTCAGTTGTGATAATTCTAAGAATTATTCAAAATCAATGCTAAGTGATATGAAAGCTTTGGGGTTTTTCAAGTTAGTAGATAAAATATTAGAAATAAGTAACAAAGATATTTATATTAATAAATATGGTAATTTTTCATTAAAAAAACATATTAATTTTAATCAAATAAAATTCTCTTAAAATGAAAGTTAAAAAATATCCAATAATCGAATTGGTTGTAAAACTTGCTTCGAGATGCAATCTAAATTGTACTTATTGTTACGAATATAATAAAGGTGATGAATCGTGGAGACAAGCTTCAAAATATATGTCACCACTTACCGCGACATTGCTTGGTAAACGCATTCAAGAACACATGGAGGAATTTAATCTTGATTCCTTTGATATTGGCTTTCATGGTGGAGAACCACTTTTAATGAACCCAATTAAAATGCAAGAAATTATTGATAACATCCAAAGGGAAGTTTCAACAAAAATAGGTTTTGGTTTACAAACTAATGGTGTGCTTATCAATGATGATTTTATCGAACTCTTTAAAAAAAATGACATCAGTATTAGTGTGAGTCTTGATGGTTTAAAAGAAAGTCATGATAAAAACAGATTAGATCATAAAAGAGTAGAATCTTGGGAAAGAGTTATTACTGGTATTCAAAAGCTTCAAGATAAGTGTCCAGATAACTTTGTAGGAATACTTTGTGTAATTGATATAGATTCAAATCCAATTGAAACATTCGATTTTTTAGCATCTTTTGGAGTCGATATTGATTTTTTACTTCCTTTGCAAAATTATCATGACTTACCTTATTGGCCTAATGGAGATAAGACAGCCTATGGAAAATGGTATTTTGAAATATATAAAGAGTGGATTAAAGGAAGAAATTCAAATATAGATGTAAGATTTTTAAAAAACATAATCACTCAGCTTTTTGGTGGTGAAGCTATTTATGAAGTAATGACGACTAATCCTATAGGTCTTTTAACAATTAACACGAATGGATTCATGGAAGGTGTTGATACTCTTAAATCCACAAGTGCGGGTACCCAAATAACTAATCTTCATATAATGCACAATAGCATATCTGATTCTTTATCACATGAAGTAGTAAAGCTAAGACAAAGTGGTATTGATCAATTACATGAAAAATGTAAGAAATGTGATTTTTTATATGGTTGTGCTGGTGGATATATTCCAAACAGATTTTCGAAAGAAAATCAATTTAATAATCCAAGTGTTTATTGTGATGATTTATATTGGTTATTAGATAACATTCAAAAAGATTTGATTGAAAGGACTGCTTCAAAATGAGCAAATTATTATTTGAACTACTTCCCTCAGATATTTTAATGGATAAGTCAAAAAACTTTTTGAATAAATCTATTTGGTTTCATGCAAATGAAATAGATAATTCGAATAATAAATTATTTAGTAATGAAATAAAGGCCATTATTGAATTATCTAGTAAAAATAAAATATCTGACACACCTTTTTCATGGTATGCACTCAATACAGTAAAGTATCTTAGATCAAATGAACTTAATGATAATGATAATTACGATTTAACTAAAAACATTTTAAATCAAGCACTTGATGAAACAGAAAACATATTAAATATCGAATATTTAACACTTTCAGATATCGACAAAAAAATTTCCGAAATAAAAATACCATTAAATTTGGTTGATGTATTACAAGTAAAATATGATAGTTGGAAGGTTTTTGAAAGTGAAGATTTATATATTGAATGGAATGATAATTTTAGAAAGGCTGTTGATTTAGTTGAAAGTGTTGATGATCAGTCATTGATTACTATAGGTAATATTATTAAATATATATTAGTTTTAAAGTCTCAGGGTGATTCCCATGGAAGTATGAGTCCACAAAACGTTACAGGAACTATTTTTTTACCAGATACCGAAGATTATACTCATATAGCAGAATGTTTGGTTCATGAAGGATTGCATAATTATCTTTATCGATTAGAACATTGTCAACCTATTTTCAATAAAAATAAAGGTGTGGAAGAAAAATATTATTCTCCTTGGAAAGATTTTGCAAGACCTTTGACAATGCTAATACATGGTGCTTTTGTTTTTACGGGAGTTATAATTTTTTATCACGATTTAATTAAAAGAAATATTATTGATGGTTACGGAGATACTTTTGAAGATAGGATTGTGTACAGGCTTAAACAGGTATATCTAGCAATAGATGTACTTGAGAAAAATAATCACCTTACAGATTTTGGGATATCTATTTTATCACTAATGAAAGATTCTCTTGAAGATATCAAAAATCAGTATGAAGGTTTTAAACATCCTCATCATGATATAGAAAATCACTTTAATAAGTTCTCCGATCAAAACTTTTTATTTAAATGAGTTTTTAAAATGAAAAATTACGAACCCGATTCTCGCTGGGCATATATTCATACATTTATTTTAAATAAAGTAAGGCAGAACTTTCAATCAGAATCAAAGCAAATAGATAGTATTGATCTAGAAAAAATTAAATCAAGCATAAAACTTAAAAAAGCAGCTATTGAAATTTTAGAAAATGTAAGAAATGGCCATAAGAATGCATTTAATGACAAAGATTTTATTGACTTAGTTGTATCTGAAAATGCGATAGAGCATAAAAAACTTCATGTTATTACTAAACGAGATTCTTTTGATAATATTTTAGATTACGATTTTCTTCATGGACAGTGTAATGATGAAGAAAAAGTTATTAATGCTTTGAATAAAGGATTAGATATCATAAATAATATTAATGACAAGTGGGCAAGTAATCTTAAAAATAGCTTAACATCAGTTGTTGGTGTTGAAGATAATTTTAATGAAATAAATTCAGGATTTACACATGATATTCCTGGTTTCATTAATTTTAATATTAATGCAAGCTCTTATGTTATTGGAGAACAGCTAGTACATGAATTAACTCATTTAATGCTTGATGATATTTTATTTTTTGATAAAAAAAGTAGAATATTCGTAAAAGATTTACCTCCTGTGTTTTCAATTTTTGTGAACAAACCAAGAACAGCAGAATTAGTACTACATGGTTTATTTAGTTATACCTCAGTTTATATTTTTTGGCATCAGGTATATAAAAATTATCCAAAATTAAAGAATACAGCCAAAAATAGAATGAATGAAGTTGTAAGCTATATCAATCAAGCATCAAAAGATTTAGATAACATTTTGACAAAAAATGAATGGAAAAAAGTTTACAATATATATAAAAAAATATGTCCTCTTGCAGATTTAGATTTATGGAAGATTGAATCAAATAAAAAATATTCACATAAAACTTTCAATAATTTAAGATCCTACTTAAATGATTTAGAGCTAGCTGAATTATCGTTAGCTATTATAGGTAATAAAGTATCCAGGATTAGTATGTCTTTAGAGAAGTTGAAAGACTTTCATATTATTCTAAATAAGTTGCCAGTAAATTATTGTTTTTCAAGTTATCTATTTGAATCTGAAACTGATTCGAATATTTCTGATTTTAAGAATGTAATTTCTGAAATGCATAACCTTGATACTTATTTCAAGCCTACATTGGAAGTGCACATTTATTTTTCAAAATATAAATCATTTTTAAAGAAAGCATTTTTGTTAGACAAAAGTGATGATTGTGCTCCACTTTTTAAAACACCTGATTGCTGCGAAAAATTTTTTAAAGAAAATTGGAATGAAGCTGTAGAAAGATATCAAGGTGATTTAACTAAAACTTATTATAAAAATAAAAAAAGTATAGATGTGAATCCAATTTATAATCCTGTAAGTATGTATTTTGGAAAAGGTTTATGCTGGCACTTTCCATGTTCAATGAAATGCAAGAAATCAAAAAAGTTGATTGACAAAAGAATTAGTTTATTAAAAAAGTATGAACCAAACTTACTTAATAGATTAATTGAAATTGAAGATTATAAAATTATTTATAAAAACCAAAAATATGATTTGCTAAGAATTAAATGAAACATTTAGAAAACTCAAAATGGACTTCTGTCAAAAAAATTAAAAATTGGCGTCATTACGAAGTTCTCAATATCAATAAAAAAGCTCAAAAAGTTGAAATGTTTTCTGTTTGTGAAAAAAAGATAAAAATTTTTGCTAGTTTTAATGAACTCAAAGATAAAAAAAAGTGGATAAGTGGTTGGATTGAAATCTTTGAAGAAAATTCTTAATTTTTATATATGCTAGCGTATTTAAAGTTTTTTTTAAATCCAATTTATACGACGTTAATTGGTTTATCTATTTTTATTGATGGTCCAATAGGATTATCTCTTGC
>MDTD01105533.1_pt1 | contig 14687 bp, 13 predicted proteins | sample 811221 | NCBI WGS metagenome assembly MDTD01 (sample SAMN05326646, study PRJNA326480) | marine metagenome | isolation source: seawater | place: Pacific Ocean: South West | collected 2011
CAAGGTGACCATCATTGCAACGCAAACAAGGAGAAGAGCAATGACCACGAACTGCATCAAATTCACCAGCGCCGACATCGAAACCGCCAAGGGCGTCGGATCCATCTCGACCCTGACTTTTGATCTCGACATCACGGTCGAACCTGTCGCAAGCACGAACCCGATGGCCCCCACGCACCGTGTGCTCGGCCGCTCCCCGCGCGGCAAGCTGGTCGAGTGCGGCGGCATCTGGAAGAAGCAGAACAAGGAAACCGGCGCCGACTACTACACGCTGACCATCCGCGACCATGGCTTCAACGCCAACCTCGGCAAGGCCGCGAACCAGGACGATCTGTCCCTGCAGGCGGTCATCCCCTGGGGTCCGAAAGACGCCGCCTAAGCCACGGGCCAGACCGCTTCGGCGGTCTGGCTATCTCTCGTTCTTGGGCTCGCCTGATGGGCGGGCCCAAAAGCCGATGTTCAAAGAACGCGGCATATTTCGGAAGCGGACGCCGAGGCGGGTCGTCAGACCGGATAGGTCGCAGAAGCGGCTCTGATCTTTCTGTTGAGGGACAGCGTGGATCGCACGAACCCGAGGCGGGACCGAATGTCAGCAGGGAGAACTGGCAGTCCGCTGAGCGAGGCAAGCGCACCCCTTCTCTCAGTCGAGCAACCCGTGCTTGGGTCGTCTTGGCGAAGCTCCCTGGGGCGGCGAACTCGCCCTCTGCCACAGTCAACGAAATCACAAATCGACGTCATGAAGCTGGGGGCAACGTCTCACCCCAGTGTCACCGCCGCGCGCCTTTCCGTCGACCTGTTGGCCTTTCAGATCGCTAGCCCGGGGTCGAGCGGTCGGCAACGCCGGGGGCAGGTTTCTGGACGGCTGACGCCTTGAGCGCTGCTGGGCATCGCTCACAACAAACCTGCCCCCGGCGTGCTCCATTTCATTCCGCCCCGTGCCGGGTGCAGCCCGCTCTCATGCCCCCGGTCTTTTCCACGATCCGTCCAACGACGATCAACGGAAAGGATCACACCATGACACTCGAACAATCCATCGACCTCGCCGAACTGCAAGCCGATATGGCCTTCGAAGCCTACCTCGCCGCCTTTGATGAAGACGCCCATCCCGAGACACTCGACAGCCTCGAGACCGAGGCGCTGATCGCCCGCAACCGCTACGACGATCTGCGCAATCAGGGACTGGGTCACTGACCCAGACATCCCTGCGGGTCTTCGGATCCGCAGGGGTCTGAAGCTGTTTCTTTGAAGCATCGTGCCGCCTTCAGAGGGTGTGATCCGCGTCATCCCGCGTGGGCCATTTTCGTGTTCCTGGCGGCCGATCCGTGACCGGCTCGAGCGTTTGGTTTGCCTGTCGTCGCGTGCGTCTTGAACGCAAGTTTCGGAAGCTTTTTCGGCCTGGTTGTCCTGCATCGATGAGGGGGGGACCCGTTTCATGTCGCTGTGCAACGCGGGGTCTTGACGGCGGTCAATGTCCGCAAAAAGACACGACATGCAAAACGTAATATTGTGCAATGTGAAGTATTGAAGTATAAGCGAAGGAGAGAAGGAAGACGTTGGCAGGATATGGCCAATGTTTGCACATTTTGTCCGAGGGGTCTGACCCGTGCCGAGGCCAGCGAAAAACCTGAAGCTTGAAGATCGCATCGAAGTCGCGCAGCGCTTTGCGGCGGGCGAAAGCGCGAAGGACCTGGCGGCGGCGTTCGGCATCTCTCCGCGCCATGTGAACCGGCTCGCGAAAGAGGAGGCGGGCGAGGGGATCGCGGTGCGCGATCCAAGTGAGACGGTGGCGTTCCGGGCAAGCCGCTCCGAGCTGGACGCCTTCGATGCGGAGTGGCGCGCGCGGGGCTATGCCAACCGGTCGCAGGCGCTCAATGCGGTGCTGCGCGGGCGGTGCGGTTTCCTCGATGTGCCGCGTGATCTGGTCGCGGAATTTTGCGCCGCGTGGCGTCAGGCGAAGGATGTTAGCGACACCGGACTGGTGCTCGCCAAGGCGGTCCATCGCGGTCGGCTGGAGGTCTCCGAAGCGGATCGCGCGGTGCTGATCGAGCTGCTCGATCTGGCGCAGTCCATGAGCCGTGAGATGGGCCGGATGAAGGATGCGGCGCAGGTGCTGCGTGCTCAGGAGTGGCCGCAAAAAGAAGAAGGGCAGGGGACGGAGAGCGCGGTTCTGGAGGATGACCCGCGCGCGATCGAGCGCGGATTGAGGCTCGTCAGAAATGGCTGATCCGCTCGCCCTCTACGCCTCGGTCATGGGTCGGCTCTGGGAGGATGAGCGCATCCGGGGTCAGGCCGCGGCGCGGATCGACGCCCGGCTGGCGGGCCGTCGGCAGGGGCGGAGCTTCGCGCGTGTTGGATCCCTGTCGGCGCGCAACGCGCTGAAGGCGGCCTCGGGTCAGAGCCGCGCGGCGGTCTTCAAGCGGATCCGGGCAGGGGGCTGCAAGACGCGTGCCTCGCTCGGTGCACAGATCTCCTACATCAACGACAAGGCCATCTACACCTACTCGACGATGACCAACGCGCTGACCGATGCGGCGGTGCTTTCTGAGGAGCAGAAGGAAGACATCATCGAGGATTGGGCCGGGACCTGGCGGGGCTCGACCAAGCTCGGCTTCACCTCGCACATGCTGCTCTCCTTCCCGACCGACGTGACGGTCGACCAGGTCCGCGACATCGCGACGGACTGGACGGAACATTTCTTCGAGAGCGGCGAATACGGCGACCAATGGGACTATGTCCTCGCGGTTCATGACGACCGGGCGCACAAGCATGCGCACATCATCCTGAACAATCGCGGCCTCGAAAACGGCACCTGGTTCTCCTGTTGGGCCGAGGGCGTGATGTCGCCGCAGCTCATGCGCGAGAAGCAGGCCGAGATTGCGGAACGCTATGGCGTCATGCTCGACGCCACCACCCGGCTAGAGCGCGGCATCTTCGAGAAGCCCGCCGGGATCGAGGAGATCTACCGCGCCAAGGAAGAGGCCCGCCTGCCGCGCGAGATCGTCATGACGGCCCAGGAATCCGCCATCGCGCAGGCGCAGGTGGTGGGCTTCGCCAAGGACTACAAGAACCTCGCCGATCTGCTGGACCGGATGGACCAACGCCACATGGCGCGCGCCGTACGCGGCATGGCGGACGGGCTTGGCTCGGGCACGCCGTGGAACTTCACCGAAGGAGAGATAGACATGAAGGACATCAAGACCGTCGGTGACGCGATCGACTATTCCGAGCGTACGATCGAGGCGCTGAGGCTCAAGGCCGAGGAACTGGATCCGGCCGAGCGCGCTGCGTTCGAGGCGAAAGCCGCACCGATCATCGCGGACCTGTCGCAGATGGTGCCGGACCCGGAACTGCGTGCGCGTTTCGGCAAGCAGCTCGAGGAACCCTATCCGCCGGGGGCGGGCAGCGAGGTGCTGATCGTCGCGCTGCAGTCCGGCAATGACGATGGACTGCGCGATGTGCTCGAGCGCGCCGAGGAGGTGGGCATGGACAGCGAGGAACTGGTGGCCCGGATCGCAGCGGGCGGCACGCGGAACTACGGCATGGCACAGGACTGGGTCGAGCGGGACATGAACGCGGTGCTAGCGAAGGACGGTCTCAGCGTGGAGACCGCGAGTGACGACCAACTCGACGCCGCGCTCGAGAAGGTCGACGGCGTGATGGACGCGCTGATGGAGCGCGCGAAAGAACTGGGCGTCGAGATTGGCCGAACCCTTGCCGATGAGGAAGAGGCGACGCTGCCGCTCATCGACGAGGACGACCGGACGCCAAATCCCTACCTGCAGGACCTCGCCGACATGTTGCGCGATGGCAAGCTCACCGAGGAACAGGAAGAGACGGTCGAACGGACCCTGCAATCCGAACTCTTCAAGGAACTGGGCGAGGAAGGCTTGGCCGAACTTCGGCGCGGCAATTACGAGGTGCTGGACGCGGCCCTGCCAAGCAAGCTCGATCAGATCACCGTCACGCAGGAGTTCCTTGAGATGACGTTTGAGGAAACGGGCGACCACGTCTTCACCGACCGCGCTGCCGGGTTGCAGCAGGACAAGTCGACCGAGGTTGCACGACTTCGCGGCCAGCAAGAGGCGCAGGAGCTGGGGCGTGATCTTGGCCGTGCCAGAGAACTTGATCGCGGTCTCGATGACGAGATGGAATTCTGAGGGGGAGATGACCACCATGACCAAGACACTTCCCCTCTGGGCTGCGCTCCTCTTCGGCGTGATCTGCGGCGCCGTCATCGGCACCATTGTCGCCGCCTTCTACCTGACCCTGGCCCTGAAAACCGGGTTTCAGAGCTTCGACATGTTGGCGCTCTGGAAGGCCAGCGCCGCAACACGCGCGGCACATCCCGAAGCTTTCAAGGTGGGGTTTGGCGCCGTCGGCTTCGGAGCCATCGGCCTCGGCGCGCTCGCGCTGGCTTGGACCTGGAAGAAAGAGCGCGACGACTACGGATCGGCCCATTGGCAGACCAAGGCGGAGCTGAAGAAGAACAACATGTTGCAGGCCCCCGGTAAGGGCTTCGTCTGCGGCAAGCTTGGTGCCCCGGCCTCGAAGGCGGAGTTCATCTCCTCGACGACCATCCCGCATGTGATGATGGTGGCCCCGACCCGCGCCGGTAAGGGTGTCGGCTTCGTGATCCCGAACCTCTTGAGCTTCGCAGGTTCGGTGGTGGTGCTCGATGTGAAGGGCGAGAACTTCGAGAAGACCGCGCGGCTTCGGGCGCTCAACGGCGACGAGGTCTATCGCTTCAGCCCCTTTGACTGGGCCAATGCGACGCATCGCTACAATCCGCTCGCCCGGATATCCAAGGCACCAAGCTTCGCGCAGCGCTTCACCGAGGTCTCGATCCTGGCCGACCTCTTCCTCGACAAGGACAACAAGACGCTCGACACCTTCTCCGAGGCCGGCAAGTCGATCTTTGTCGCGGCCTGCCTGCTGGCGATCCAGCGCGGCACGCCGAATCTTGGTGAGGTCAACAAGATCGTCGCCGGGGGCGAATACAAGAACGCGCAATACAAGACCTATGCCGACGAGGCCGAAGAAGACATTCTGCGCGAGCTCTGGACCAACGCGGCCTCTGCCTCGTCGCGTCTCTTGACCTCGAACATTCAGGCGCTGATGACCGCCGGTCTCAAGCAATGGGACAACCCGGCGGTCCGCTCGGCCACCGAGGCGAGCGACTTTGATTTCTCGACCTTCCGCAAGACCCCGCAGTCGCTTTATATCGCGGTGTCCGAGGATCACATCGCGACCCTCGCCCCGCTCCTGCGCCTGATGTTCGCCGACCTCATCGCCTCGATCCGCCTGAACGAGCCCGGCCCGGATGAGCCCTGGCCGGTCATGATGATGATCGACGAATTCCAGCAGATGGGGGCCATGCCCTATCTCGAACGCGCGATCCATTCGCTTGCGAGTTACGGCGGCCGCGTCGCGATGATCGCGCAGTCACTGGCCTCGCTCGACCGGATCTACGGGCCCGAGGGCCGCGAAAGCCTCGAGAACGGGGCTGGGCTCAAGCTCTACATCACACCGCGTGACCAGCGCACCGTGAAGGAGGTCTCCGCCGCCGTCGGCAGCACCACCCGCGAGGCCGTGACCCGGATGTATGGTCGCAACAAGGGGTTCCTTGGCGCGACCTCGACCTCGGCGCGGCTGGAAGAGCGACCGCTGCTTTCCGAGACCGAAGCGCGCCTGATGGACCCCGACGAGGTGATCATCCTCGCCTCGCCCCAGCATCCGATCAAGGCGAGCCGGATCAAGTATTACGACGATCCGTTCTTCAAGGAGATGTTGACCTGCCAGGAAGGCAAGCCGTTCCCCTATCCGCCGAGCGTGCAGGGCGTGGGGCCTTGGGGAGGCGATGCTGGTGATGAGGCAGGCGCAGACGAGCAGGCGAAACCAGCCGAGCGCGCGCCTGTCCGGGATAGATCGAAGCGGCGCGAGGCGCGGGCGATGAGCGTGATGGCGTTGGAGGTCGGGCGCGGGCAGCCCGAGCCCGAGACGCTCGAGCGGGAAACTGCGGTGCCGAAGGAATGGGAGGCGGCGCTCGACCGGCAGGAGGATTTCATCGAGGAGTTATTGGGTGGATGAGGGTGGTCACGTTGTGAAACGTCCAAAGGACAGGTGTGCGAATTGCAGTAGGCGACAATTGTAGTGCGCTCACCCATAGTCTTCTGCGTCTACAAAACCTTGTCGGTCGCTGCCGCAGGCTCCACCAGGAATTGAAGCGGCGCCACTAGGCATGCCAAACTGATGGCACCACTCGCCATCGTCCCCAGCGTGCACGCAGCCGGCGCAACCTGTCTCGCGGTCTTCATTCAAGCGGTGGATGCGGTCGTGACAGTCACCACACAATGCCACTAGTTCGAACAGAAACTCGCTACCCCAATTGCGATAACTGAGGTGATGTACCTCGGCTGCTCGCGCTTTGCGGCACCCCTCGCATAGGCCAGCAGCACGATCCATCACTAGCGATCGCCGTTCGGCCCACTCGCGGGATGCAAGATAGTCGGCATGAGATCTTTGGAAGTATGATTTGCCCTCAACACTGCCGCGCCACCGGCTCTCTTGGATGGCGACGTAGCGGCGGCGCACTGTGTCCCACTCGCCCTTCCGTTTCGCCTCGTAGTCCGGGTTGTGCGCTTCGTCGATCTCGGGCAGTAGTTCAGTCTCGGTCGTGCGCTTCACCGGGTTGCCCAGAAGCAAGCCGCAGTCGAGGCACTGCTTTTTGACGATTGGCCCGCCGCCCTTGTTGAAGCCACGACGAAGTTCGCTGCGCGTGTGCTGGCACTCGGTCGCGTTAAAAGCGTTCACCTCTTTCGCATATCGCTCTGCAAGATCGCGATCCAAGGGGACGCGCTGGTTGGTGTCGGGATCAAGTATTGCCATGTGTCATCTCGCCTCGCTCGTCCATGAACTGTTTTGTCGCCGCCCACCCCCCCCCTAGGTCGTCAGAGTGAAACCTGAAAAATATTTGACCAAGGTAGATGCTATTGACCTTGGTCGACCCATTCCCGCCACTCGCTTCCAGCGAGCAACGCGACTGTGCGAATTTCGAAGAGCAAATGGGGCATCATATTCAGTCCCTAAAGCTCAATTCCGGAGTTGGTCAGAACTTCACCTTTCGAAAAGACCATTCATGCATTCACCTCTTCAACTGTTTCCAATTGCAAACGCGCCTTTTCCTGGTTCAGTCGCCATCGTCTAACGACATAAAACACGAGCGCCTTGCGCGTTTCGATCAGTAAGTGCGTCTTTTCGTCAAAGCCATACTCTAGCCGGACGGCTCGCGCTTGTGCATCGGATAGATCTGAACGCGGGCGTATCCACATGCGCACCAAGCTGTTCCAGTCCGTGTCAAAAGGCAGGGGAGCAGGCCGCTCCCGCGTTTTCATCTCAGTTTGTCTCGTTATTCGTATTGGGAGATAATCGCGGTACGCCTCGTGATTATAGCTCCAGGCGCGGAGATAAATTGCCTCTCCGTCAAAATGGAACTGAACTGGACTGATCCACTGCGGGTCGGATAGGCCGTTTGTCATCGAGGTGTAGGTAATCTGGATGTCGCGTTCGCCCATCCTGGCGCGGTAGAGTTGTGCGACAACGGTGGAATCCATCACGCGAGTGGGAAGCGGGATGCTCGCGCCAAGCGATGTCGCCTTGCTATCAAGTAATTCGAAAACTTGTTCCGGGCCGGCCTCAGTCAATGCGCAGTGGTCGCCGGTCGAGAAATAGGCCTTCACTGCGGCATCGTAGACCGGCGGCGTATTCGTCAGAGAAAGATAGGTTCGAAAGTCAACCGCAGCCTGTGCCATCGAGATATTGAAGCGTTCGATCAAGTCGCGGCGGTTCGCCTGACCTCTCCAGGTCAGACATTGGTCGAGGAACAAAATTCGCTCGCGTTGCGCGTGTTTGAGGGCTTTCAGGCTCATACGCCGAGTAATACTTGACTCCGCTCGCATAGTCCATACATTTACTATACGTATAGAAAATGGATTGATCTGATGCGAATACTTCATACGGCAGATCTGCACCTGGGGCGGCAGTTCATGGGGTTGAGCCTCGAGGAGGATCATGAGGTCATCCTGGGTCAGATCCTTGAAACGCTTGTCGCCGATCGGGTCGATGTTCTTGTCATCGCTGGGGACGTTTTTGACCGTGCCTCGCCGCCCAGTTCGTCGATTCGGCAGTTCAATCGCTTCCTCAAACGCGTGGCAGAGGAGACCGAAGCCGCTGTGGTTATGATCTCTGGAAACCACGATTCTGGCGACCGGATCGAGGCAATGTCTGTCTTTTCCACCGCGTCTCGTGTGCTGGTGCGCGGGATTGCCGATGCGGTGGAAGCGCCGCTGGTGCTGCGTGACGCGCATGGCGAGGTCGCCTTTTCCGCGCTGCCTTTTTCCTATGAATACGCCGCACGCGAGGTGTTCGGGGATGAAAGCATTAGTGCGCCGGCGGAGGTAGTTGCCGCCCAGATCGCAGCTGCGAGGGGGCAGGTGCCTGATGGGGCGCGTTGGGTCGTCGTGGCCCATGCTTTCGTCGCGGGGGGTGCGGTCGGCGAGACCGAGCGCGCCCTGACGCGAGTCGGGGGCATCGAAACTGTTCCCTCCGATGTCTTCGATGGGGTGGACTATGTTGCACTGGGGCATTTGCACAAGCCGCAGGAAGTGGGCGCGAGCCATATTCGTTACTCCGGCGCACCGCTCGCTTTCGGTTTCGACGAGGTGGGAAACGAAAAATCCATGACTGTCGTCGATCTGAAAGCTGAAGGCGTCGACATCCGCACCGTACCGTTCCGACCGATCCGGCAGGTCCGCTCGCTTACCGGGGCATTCTCGGATCTTCTGGCAGGAACGCCGTCTGACGATTTCATCCAGGCTATCCTGACGGATGAAAACCCTCTGATCGATCCGATGAAGCGGTTACGCGCGACCTATCCCAATGCTTGCCATCTGGCCTATGCCCGGCAGGAGCGCGCTGCGGAGACCAAGGCGCTCGGCAGCGGGCGGGCCGCGGTCACGCCAATCGAGATGATTAACGACTTCGTGAAAGTTGTGCGCGGCCGGGAACCAAACGCCACCGAAGTCGCGATCGTCGCGGAAAAGCTCCACGCAGCATCCTCCGGGGAGGAGCAGACATGAGACCCATTCGCCTATCGCTTCAAGCCTTCGGGCCATTTGCGACAACCGAGGTAGTCGATTTCCGGTCCGCGCTGGAGACGGGTCTGTTCGGAATTTATGGTCAGACCGGCGCGGGAAAGTCGACGCTGTTTTCGGCGATGTCCTTCGCGCTATTCGGGGCGCCGACCAAGACTGATCAGGAACCACGTTCACTACGCTCGGATCACGCCGCGTCGGATCTACCTACCGAAGTCGAATTTGTCTTTGAGCTGGGCGCCAAGACCTACCTGATCCGTCGTCGTCCGGTGCAGGAACGTCCAAAGGCGCGCGGTGAAGGGACCACTGAGGACGCCGCAGAAGCCTCGCTGTTCGACGTCACCGGGATTCCGGTGGACACTCTTGGTCCGAGTCAGTCTGGCCGTGTCATTGCGGAAAAGAAGGTCTCGCTAGTGGGGCAGCAGGTCGAGGCGCTGCTTGGCTACGGGGCAGAACAGTTTCGACAGATCGTGCTCTTACCGCAAGGCAAGTTCGAGACGTTCTTGGCCGCAAGAACGGATGCGCGTGTCGAGATATTGCGGGATCTCTTCGACGTGAAGATCTATCGCGATCTCGCCGCACGGCTGAAAGAAGAAGCCTCAGAGGCAGAACGAGCGTTGCGCGACCAGCGCGCTCTCTACGTGGCTCGACTCGAGGAACGTGGTTTTGAGAGCGCGGAGGCGTTAGAACTCGGGATTGCCGCAGCCGAAGCAAAAGTCGAAGAAAAGCAGGGAATTCAGCACGGCGCGGCGATGGCTACCGAAGCCGCGCGCAAAGCTCTGACCGAAGGCGAGCAAATCGCGACAGCATTTTCTGCTGTCGACACGGCACAGCAGGCATTCGATGATCTAGAAAGGAAAACGGGCGAGGTCGAAGAACTGGCCAAGCGGATTAAGGCTGTCCGGAATGCCATGCAGGCCCGTGATCTTGAGACGGCTTGGTGCGATGCGGAGCAGGAAAGCCTGAATGCGGTGGAGGCTGTCACGAAGGCCGAGGCAGAACTCAAGATCGCCACTGGCGTGAAGGAGTTGGCGGAAAAGAAACTTGCTGAGGCACAGTCTGGCGAGGACCGACGGCAACAAGTTCAGGCTGACCTGACAAGGTTGGAGGCGATCGAGAAGCAGGTCGGGCAGGCAGCGGATCTTAGACGCGCGTTTGACGACGCTGCGGAGGACGAAGCTTCAGCGAAAAAGGCTCTGACCGAGGCCATAGATGCCCGAGAGAAGCTCAAGTCTCAGCGCGATGCGACCGATCTGGCGCTTGATCAAGCGCGAAAGACCGAAACGGAGCGAGGCCAGCTGACCGGTGAGCTGGCCGAGGTCAACCGAGAAAGGGTCAAGGCAGCGGCGTATGCTAAGGCGCAAGAAGCTGTCGCTGATGCCCAACGAAATGTCGAAGCGGCATCGAACGAATTGGCGACAAGAACCGATGCGACGCGAACCGCTGACGCGGACTTGGTAGATGCCGAGGCACGGCTTTCGCGCACGCAAGCGATCATTCTCGCGGAAAAGTTGACCGAAGGGGCGCCCTGCCCTGTCTGTGGTTCCCATGATCATCCTGCGCCTGCCCATGGTACGCCCGAACAATCTGGTTTGACCGAAGCATTTCGGAGCGCGCAGGTTCTGGCGAGAACTGCGTCCGAAGCCAGAGTTCGGGCCGAAAGCGAACTCGGCAATTTTCGAATCCGGCTCGACGAAAAGAAGCGGTCGCTGGAGGAACAGGAAAGTCCTGAGCGCACGTTGGTGGAACTCGAAGCTGAAATCGCACGACTTGAAGGCGATGTCGCCGAGCTCGGAGAAGCGGTCGATGTAGACACGATGGCGGAGCAGTTGGCTCAACTCAAGCTGAAACTGACCGAGGCTGAAACTGCCGAGGCTACGGCGCGCACCGCTGCGGGAAAGGCTGAGACCGCTCTTGCCGGCGCGCGCGCCAAGCTGGACACAGTGATCGAGGCCCTGCCGGAAGGTCTGCGCACGCCCGAGGCGGTTGTCGTTCGACGGGAGGCTTTGCAGAGAGAGCAAAGGCAACTCTCCGAGGCGCTGGAAGTGGCGACGCAACAGGACCGAGCCGCCAGTGAAGTGCTCACCCGGTCGCAAGAGCAGCTAGAAGCAGCGAAGCGGGCGCGCGACGGGCAGCAGCAGCGCGTGAAGAAGGCACAAGGTGATTTTGTCGCTCGGCTTACCGAGGTTGGGCTGGACAAAGCGGGATATGATGCCTGCAAGAGCCATTTCCCGACTCTCGACGCCGACCGCAAGAAGGTGACCGATCACCGCGATGGATTGATCGCTGCTCGCACGACATTGCAGAACGCCATAGCAGCTTGTGCAGATCGTGAACGCCCGGATCTTGCCCCGCTACAGCTGGCGTTGGCAGACGCCACCCAGACCTTGAACGCGGCCAACGCTGCACTTGCCACAGCGAGAACGGATGTATCGTCACTGGCCAAATTCAAGGAATCGCTTGCCGCGGCTCTGACCGAAACCGAGCGGCTAGAAACCGAGACCGGTCCGCTTCGGGGGCTGGCCGATCTGGCTAACGGCAAGAACGATTTCAAGATGACACTCGAGACCTTCGCGATCGGAGCAATGTTCGACCAGGTTCTCGAGGCGGCGAATATGAGGCTCGACCCAATGACACGTGGTCGCTACCGGCTAACGCGCGGGCTCGAGGCATCTGGCGGTCGCGGCAAGCGTGGGCTCGAAATCGAGGTCTTCGACATCAACACCGGCAAGGCGCGCCCGACAGCCACGCTGTCAGGCGGCGAGACCTTTATCGCGGCACTGGCCCTCGCGCTTGGGCTAGCTGATGTGGTCGAGAGCCTTTCGGGCAAGATCCGGATGGACACAATCTTTATCGACGAAGGCTTTGGGAGCCTCGACACCGAGAATGGGGCGGGCACGCTGGATCAAGTGATCCAAGTTCTTGCCGCGCTGACAGAGGGCAGTCGTGCCGTGGGCCTGATATCCCATGTAGGGCTGGTGCAAGAGGCTATTCCACAAGGCTTCTACGTGCGTTCGACCCCGAGCGGCAGCCGGGTCGAGGAAAGGAGGGGGCTGGGATGACGGACCGTTGGTATTACAGGAAGGCACACACCCGCCGTCTGTCGACAGGGCGCACGGTATCCGTTCGCGGAGGTTGGGCAGTTCGAGGCGATCGTGAAAGCAAGAAGGGCGCATCCTTCAGGCGGACTTGTCCAATATGCGGGGCGCTGATCGTAAGCGTGGGCATGCCCAGAGGAGGGTGGGTCCATTTTGAGGGCGGCAAAGGCCTGACACGTATCAAACATCCGTGCCTGCATCTTGGTGAAGGCCTGAGCAGGCGGCGCGACGAAGACACGCCAGACCTTTTTGAGGCGAGGCTGCCATTTTAAAATGTCACTGATGAAGCTTGCGAAAAGTTGGCTTCAATCCCACATCTAGTAACTAGAAGCAAACCAAACACCATATGGAGGATAGTATGGCGGTAAATCGTAAAGGAACTTCGACCAAGGTTGCCTCGCTTGCAGCAGACACCCTTTTCAAACCTGGCTCTTCACAGATCGCCCGCAAGCTTGCTGGTTCGGCGTTGTCTCAGTCAAAGACCAATCGGCAAACCGGAGCGGAAATGGAGGACCTCGCGTCAAAGGTACTTCGCAGCGATCGCTATTCTGAAAAGACAAAGACACTTGCCGCTTCGGTGTTGTCCCAGTCGAACAAGAAGCGCTGACTGTAGACAGTATTACAGTGGTTTCGGGCTCAAGCGCTACAGGCCGTGTCTCACGTAGGTAGCGCTTTGGGTAAATCATGAACAAACATTAAACATTTGAGTTGAGCAGATGCGGGCATTCATTTCTTATTCCCATAACGACAAGGCCGCGCTTGATCGGCTGCACGTCCACCTCAAGAACCTTACAAGGGAAGGGCGTATTGAGACCTGGTATGATCGCAACATCTTGGCTGGTGGCGAACTGGACGCTGAGATTGAACGGGAACTGGAGGCTTCCGACCTGTTCCTGCTCCTGGTGAGCCCCGACTTCATCGCATCCGACTACTGTGTCGAGCGCGAAATGAGACGCGCGCTTGAACGCCACGCCGCAGGGACCGCCCGTGTAGTGCCGATCATCGTGGAGGAATGCGATTGGAAAGCGATGAGGGAGTTGCGCCAACTGAAGGCCGTGCCGACTGACGGCAAGGCGATCAGCGCATGGGCCAACCCAAACACCGCTTACCTAAATGTCGTGCAGGAGCTTCGACGCATCATCGAAGCTGAAGCTGTACCTGCAGCTGCGGCGGAGGTAGCCCATGAGCCGTCGGCCACACGCCCCTCGATGGCACGCTACCGAGCAAAGCGGCAGTTCGACCAAATCGACAAGGGTGATTTCCGCGATGCTGCCTTCGCCACCTTCAAGGATTACTTCCGACGAGCGATCATCGAAATGGACTCAATCGATGGATTGCGCGGACGTTTCGTTGACAGAAGTGCGACCTCTTTTGGGGCAACGGTTGTCAACAGCGGCCATCGAAATGGTACGGCCCACATCTCGGTGCACTGCCGTAACTCGCAGGTCGCCCTGGGCGATATTTACTACTCGTTCAGCGAAAACGCCGGTGACAACACAGCAAACGGCGGTTTCAACATTTCGGCCGATGATTACGAGCAATTCCTGATTCAAACCATGAACGTCTTCGGTAGAGCTGATGAACGACTGACTCCAGAGCGAGCGGCTGAGGTGCTCTGGAATGAGTTCATTGGTAACGCAGGTATCAGCTATGACTGAGCGTGTTCATTTCCGCTGCAACAATTGTGGGCACCGCTTCGAAGTCGAAGTGCTTGATGAGTACGAACGTCGCGAGGCCCGCCGTGAAAAGCGGCCGACTAGCGCGGTGCATTGTCCCGAATGTTATCGAACCGATATCCGGAGGGGTTGGGAATGAAGGCTCGTGAGGGACACCACATATGCGAAGCACTTTGAACGTAAAATCAGCCGCTCTCGCCGAGGAGCCGAAAGGTACGCTGTTTCTCCTCAAGAGGTACGGCCATCAACCAATCTATGGCATTAAGCTTTCCGAACCATTGGATCAGCCCAACGACAAACCGACGGTTCTGCTATTGAACCCTGACTTTGGGCGTGAAGGCGAAGCCAATTGGCATCGGATATTCCAGTGGGAAGCGGACGAGTGGTGTATCTCCTTTGGAACCGACTGGATATTGCAGCCTGATTTGGCGGCTTCTTCGCTGTCTGAGATGAACGATCCGCAGCAAGAGGCATGTCTGACGATCGGGCCCCAGGGCATTCACTTCCGTGCGGCACCTGGCGACGGATTCCGGGTCTCCTATCGCCACTTCATCCATGTTGAAACCCTAGATCCGGTGAAGGATCTCGGAAATGCCGCCTTCCACCTCAACTCGTACCGAATCTTCTTGAACCGAGAGGATTGGGACAATAGGCGCCCCCCGATCTTTCAGCACGGCGTCTGGGCGACAGCCACCTCTCCTTCGAGATATACGCAGAAGTTGGTGACGCCTGATCAGGCGGCAGCTTGAAGTTGGCGGAGGCCG
>MDTD01109966.1_pt1 | contig 14684 bp, 10 predicted proteins | sample 811221 | NCBI WGS metagenome assembly MDTD01 (sample SAMN05326646, study PRJNA326480) | marine metagenome | isolation source: seawater | place: Pacific Ocean: South West | collected 2011
GAAAGAGTTATGAGTCATGGTCAATATATAAATGGGGTAGAGGTTGAATCATTTGAGTCTGCATTCGCCAACTTTACTGGAGTAAAATTTTTTTCTGGTGTTTCCAGTGGTACAGCTGCTTTATATCTAGCATTAAAGGCAAGAAATATTGGCCCGGGTGACGAAGTAATTACTACCCCTCTGAGTTATCTGGCATCGACTTCGGCAATTAGTTTGACTGGAGCTACTGCAGTTTTATGTGATATTGATGATACATTATGCTTGAACTCCAAAGAAGTAAAAAAGTCTATTAATAAGAATACCAAAGCGGTGATCTTAGTTCATTTGTACGGTAATATAGGATCTGTAAATGAAATAAAACAGTTGTGTCAGGATGAAAATATCGCATTAATTGAAGACTGTGCGCAGGCAAATGGTTCTTCAATTAATGGCAAGTTAGCCGGGACTTTTGGGGACTTTGGATGTTTTAGCTTTCACCCATTGAAAACTTTGGCTGCTATGGGTGACGCTGGTGGGCTCTGTTGTCGAGAAAAAAAAATAGATACTTGGGTCAAATCTGCTCGAAATCATGGGCATAATGGAAGAGATGATGCTACTTTTTGGTCTCATAATTTGAGAATTGATGCTCTGCAAGCAGCATTTTTATGTGTTCAACTGGACTACTATGATCAGACTCTATTGGCACGCTCGGAGCAGGCAAATTTCTATTTAAATGAGTTTGAGGATATAATCTGTAGAGGCCATATTAAGGTACCTAAAAAAGCAAAAAATGTCTTTCACTCATACAATATGTTTGTAATTTTACTTTCTGATAGAGCTAAATTCATAAAATATATGTTTAAGAATGGAATTGAGGTAAAAGTTCATTATCCGTATACAATCGATGAATTAACTGCTTCTTCGTCATTGGTAGTTACAAAGGATATAAAAAAGGCTCGAAATGCTTCTAACCAAATAGTTAGCTTGCCAATAGGACCACATATTAGCAAAAACGATATTAAGTATATTTCAAAGACTGTCTTAAACTTCTTTTAGTATTATCTGCAACATGGCAAGACAATTGCAGTCATGAAGTTAAATTGAGGTTTTTAATGAACAAACGCACCCTAAACTGTTTTTATGATTTATCCATTGCTCCGTGCTCATACGATTTTTTCGCATTTTTGATCAGCGCTGAATTACATCGTATTAGGAATAAATTCTCTTCTCTTGCCGTAGTATTCCTACCTGGCCCAAATAACGGCTACAGGCAAGATAATTTAAGAACTTTTCAACAGAATGACAATTTTTTTAAGAACGTTTTGTTGAATGCACCATTATTATATCAAAGTTGTAGTTCCATCGTTTGGCTAAATAGTAGAGTTGAAGCTTTAAATTATTTGCAAAACCCTGATAATATTTTTCCACGCGGGTATTCTTTAGATAATAGTATTACCGATTACTTATACCATGGCATCGTTGCATCGTACTTTAGAGGCGACCAGCCAGTTTTTTTTCAATCCCCAGATTATGCTCGAGACTTAGCTAAATCGCTTTTTGGTAAAATAGCCAGTGATAGACGGTTCATTACTCTTACAACCAGAGAGCTTCTAAGAGATGATCCTGGTACTAGACGAATAGATATAAATTTTTGGGAAAGTTTCTTTTCTGGGTTGGATAAATCAAAATTTCAACCATTAATAATTAGAGATACTTCGGTTGCTGTCTGTTCGGAGCCTTTATTTAAAAATGTTCCTGAGATCCCAGCTGCGTCAATTCACCTTCATATGCGATATGCCATTTACCAAGAATCCTTTCTAAATATTTTTAAGCCTAATGGACCAAGTATTTTATCCTCTTATGGCACCACACCAAATTTATTTTTCTTTGAAGCAAATAATAATCTATGCGCTATCTCAAATGACTGGTATCAAACACACTATGGTATGAGTACGGGAAGTCAATTCCCGCTGACTACAAAAAACAAGAGGCTAATTTGGGGAAAAGAGAATTTAACAGCAATAGAGCAGACAATTTCCCTATTAGAAACAAGCGAAGAAGACTTAGGGCTTCAGCGGTATCCAATCACTGACTCTGATACATTGAGATATACAACCAAAGTTGCATTAATGCACACTCTGCAAAATTTAAGGTATGGGGTCCTTGAAGAGGATGTCCAAGTATTACGAGTTTACAAGGATTTGCTTCTAAAGGGATTAGTTTCTGGTCCTCAACCGAACGAATTGATTGAAGATCACGAAGCTAAAAACATTTTTTCAAAAAATACGTGGGATAAAATTATGCATTTTGATGCAATATCTAAGTCGATTTTAGGAGAAAAATCAAAAGTGTATCAAGTAGGATAAAAAACAGAATGAAAGAAAATCACCTTAACAATTTTTCGGGCTATACCTCCTCCGTATACTCTAAGGAAGCTTATGTCCCAGTAAGTAATTATAATAAACTCCCAAGGTATATAATGGGTAACAATACAAGTGCAGTATTTTTGACCGATCCAAAGTTACTAGGCAATACTATTGCGAAATATAAATTTGCCGGAAAAATGCTTGAAAACAAGTGTAAGGTTTTGGAAGTTGGGTGCATGGAGGGCTTTGGTTCGATTGTACTTGAAAAATTTGTAAAGAATTTATATGCAATCGATTTTTACAAACCTCATCTTAACGAAATAGAGGCAGCAAGTTATAAGTCAAACGTGACATTTGATACAGCCGATTTTTTAGATCGAAATGAACTCTTTGGTGGTAACTTTAACGGAATAGTTAGTTTTGATGTTTTGGAACATATTGATCCTGATCAAGAGGATTATTTTTTTGATTCCGTTTTAATTAATTTAAATAAAGAAGGTGTTTGTATACTTGGAATGCCATCCATTGAGTCGCAGGTTTATGCTCAGGAAGCTAACAAAAGGGCACATATCAATTGCAAAACTGGCTTGGATTTCAAAAATACGTGTGAAAAGTTCTTTTCAAACGTGTTCTTGTTTTCAATGAATGATGAAATGGTTCATACGGGCTTTTCTAAAATGGCCCATTACTTAATTTGTTTGTGTGTGGGCCCAATATTTAAATAAGAGGAATTGATTAATGAATATTGTTGATTACGCAAAAATATTTAATTTTCATGGAAGGGGCGTTTATGCATTAGGGCGAGTAGTAGACACTTTCCTTGAAGTGCAGCTATTCGACCTCTTGAGAAATGTAAATACGGCATCCATTAAAACTAATGGATACTCCGATAATAGATACATGATATATCAACCGGTTTATACTTCGGTATGCAAAGAAATGATCAGGAAATCATTTGAATGGTATAGGTCTGGAATAAAATATAGTAATGATAATCTTATGCCAATTTATATTGATTTGGGCTCCGGCTCTGGAAAGACTGTATTGATAGCTATGGAAACTGGGTTCTTTGAAATGTACGCTGGCGTTGAACTCGATGCCGAATTGCATGAGCGTAGTAGAAAAAATAGCTCATTAAGAATAAAGTCTAAAAACCTAAACGTTTTAAATATTTTGGGGAATGTAGAAAATAAATCTTGGGTACAAACCATTTTAGAAAAAGTGCCTGAAAACAGGCATTCCAACATTGTTCCGTTCATATTTAACAAAAACTCATACAATAATGAAGTTGTTAGAAGCACACTTGATTTGGCAAAAGATCACTTCAAAAATATCATGTATCTCTATCAGAACCCCATACATCATAAAGAAGTCTTAGCCTCCAATTTTCATGAAGTTCAACGTGATAGTCAAAAAAACAGTGCGCATAAAAACAAGAAATATATAATCTACCATTATTCTGGAAGATAAGTTTAATGTGCTTTTGTAACAAAATTTTGTGGATATGAGTTAGGATATTATCCGTGAATATATAAACACCAAAAATTTTTTCATGGTTATGCGTTTAATAACAAGTGAACAAAATTCTTAGAAATTAGGCTATAGAAACTGACCATTTTCTATGTTGATGTCAAAACCTGGACTTTGGTTTTCAAAAGTTACCAAAGGAATGCCTTATTATTTATCCTTTAGATGTAAATTAGGTGATCTAGATAACAGATCAAATACTATTAGAAATTATAAGTTTGGATTTCCTTTTGCAAAGAAATCCATTTACTGTTAGTGCTTTTGTCGCTCCAGGTTTAAAATCTCACGGGCCTCCTTACAGGTTGCTACAGGCCTCTCATATTTGTGACATAAATCAACGGTAATCTTAACCAAAGAAGCATTAGAGGGAGCTAATATATTTTTGTTTAAGCGGACATTATCTTCCATACCTGTCCTCGTGTGTCCCCCAGATCTAACACACCATTCATTAATCACTGATTGAAATTTTCCAATTCCCGCAGCACACCACTCGCTATCTGGAAGCAAGCGTTTTACAGTTCTGATATAATAATTGAAAACATCTTTGTCTGCTGGCATTGCATTTTTAACACCCATTACAAATTGTAAATATGGAATTTCTTGAATCAATCCTTCTTTATAGAGACGTGCTGCCTGATGTATGTGGGAAAGATCAAATACTTCTATTTCTGGTTTGATATTGTAATCTAGCATCTTTTTTGCCAGCCAATTGATTAATGCTGGGGGATTTTCGTATACTCTTGTTGGAAAGTTATTCGATCCAACTGTTAACGATGCCATATCTGGATATAGAGATAACATTCTTCCTCTCTCATAGCCACTTCCAGAGCGTCCACCAGTAGAAAACTGGATAACCATGTCAGGACAATATTTTTTAAGCCCTTCCATTAAAAGGGCAAATTTTTCAGGGTTTGAAGTGGGGGACTGGTCATCATTTCGAACATGACAGTGGGCGATAGTTGCACCAGCTTCAAAAGCCGCTTGAGTACTTTCAATTTGTTCCGTAACCGATATTGGCACATTTGGGTTATCGGCTTTAGTTGGTACTGATCCGGTAATTGCTACGCAAATGATACAAGGTTTATTTTTAATGTTCATGGGATTTTAATTTAACACTCACAAAAATGTGTTGCTTTGTTGCTTTCAAAAAATAGTCTACTTTACGATGTGCCAATGGCAAGAAATTTATAGATGAATTAGTAAGGCAGGCCAACGTAATTCTCTGCAAGTGTAGCTTGCGCTTTTAAAGATTCAGATAAGTACTCTATTTCACTTATTTGTAATTTTCTCTCAAAATCTGATGAAGATGGAAAGGTGTGTAATAAGCTTGTGAGCCACCAACTGAATCGTACAGTTTTCCATATTCTTTTTAATGCGATTTCGGAATAACTTGATAGCAAGCTTTTGCTACCGTCACTATAGAAATCTTTTATTGCCGTAGAGAGGTAATATACATCCGCAAAGGCTAAGTTTAGTCCCTTAGCTCCAGTAGGAGGAACAATGTGGGCAGCATCTCCGACCAAAAACAAATTACCCCATTGAATTGGTTCACATACAAAGCTACGTAAGGGTGCTATCGATTTTTCAATTGAAGGCCCGGTGACTAATGTTTCAGCATATTTTTTTGGAAGACGTATCTTGAGTTCTTTCCAAAACATTTCGTCATTAATATCTTCCACCTTTGTATTTGAGGGACATTGAATATAGTAACGTGACAAATTTTCATTTCTCATTGAAGCAAGAGCAAATCCTGAGGCGGAGTTTGCATAGATTAGCTCTTCATTAACAGGAGGGGTTTCGGAGAGAATTCCAAGCCAGCCAAAGGGATAGATTTTTTCATAAATTTTTTTTACATCATTTGGAATGTAAGATCTACTTACTCCGTGAAAGCCATCACACCCAACTATGAAGTCAGATGTTATTGTTACTTTATTTCCAGAAGCTGTTTGAAAATTAACTTTTGGAGATCCACCTTCTAAATCATTAAGTAGTACATCCTTTATGTTGTGTAATATTCTTGCATTTAGTTTATCTTGAGCATTGTATAAGTCTTTGGTAATCTCGGTCTGCCCAAATACCGTAACATTTTTTTTTGTAGTAGCTTCAAAATCTATTCTCAGCGATTTGTCTCCAGCCGACAATATTGTTCCGGAGTGGCTATGGCCTTCAGCCTTAATTCTTTCGCCTACACCTGCGTATCCTAGAAGTTCTACAGAATTTGGTTCAATCACGCCAGCCCTTATTCGGCTTAGTACATGTTCTCGAGATTGTTTTTCAAGTACTACTGTCTCTATCCCCTCTTTCATTAGCAATTGAGATAAAAGTAGGCCGGAAGGACCCCCCCCAATAATAAGAACTTGCGTTTTCATTTTTACTAATCACCACCTTTTATTTTTTTAAATTTAATTACATCAAATTGCCCACACACTACAAGTTATTAATTCTTGGCACGATGATTGCTAAGTTTTTTTTACATAAAATGGGAAAGTAAATGTTAGAAATAAATATTGATAACAACGCAAAGCACAACTTTGATTCAGAGTTGAGCGAAGTTAGTTTTTTATACAAAAAAGGTGACTATGTAGAAGCCTTTTCAAAAGGGGTAATGCTTCAGGAAAAAATTCCTCAAAACGCTATCTTACATAATTTGATAGGTGCTAGTGAATTAGCTCTTGGAGATGCTAAGGCTGCTGCCAATAGTTACTCAAGGGCGATAGAAAGTGATCCTAGTTTTTTAGGAAGTTATATAAACTTAGGATCTCTGTATAGGTCAATTGGGATGAAAGATGAGGCGTTAGCGATTTATAAAGTAGCTTTGAAATTAAATAATAATGACCCAAGCTTGTATTTCAACATTGGAAATCTTCTTATGGACTTCGATGAGCATAAGATGGCCCAAGAAAGTTTTAGAAAAGCCATTGAAATTAATCAAGGGCATTTAGATGCCCATTATAATATTGCACTTTCCATAATGTACCAATGGAAGAAAAATAATTCATTAGGTTCTACTCTTTACGATCTTGATGTTTCAGATGAATCACTGGAACAGTTGGATCAAGCAAAAGGTCATCTCGAACGTGCTGAAATGAGTAATCGGAAAAATGCAGAATATTATCAGTTATTAGCAGAGATTCAATTAAAACAAAAAGATTTTAATAACAGTGAAAAAAATTCAAAAAAAGCAATTTCCATCGATTCAGCATATTATAATGCATACTTAAATCTAGCTAGATTGAAATACATGAAGAGAGACTTTACTGGAACAGTAAATCTCTGCAACATAGCTCTAAAGATCAAGCCAGATTTAACATCGGCAAGAATTGAACTTGCCTTGGCTCTATTTAATTTGGGTAAAATAGATGATGCTATCGGAATTTTTCAGGAAGTATTGAAACTAATGCCTGGAAAACCCGACATTATCTATAATCTGAGTTTGGCGTTAGGTGCTAAAGGAAAGTATAAAGAGGCTTGGAAAATTTTTCCATCACGATTTATGCTCGGAATGGATAGAGCAAATTTTGAAAAGTTTTCGGTATTTCCAAAATGGACTGGAAAGCAGTGTAAAAGTTTAGCGGTATGGCAGGAACAAGGAGTTGGTGATGTCATATTTTTCTCATCTATGCTCCATGATTTGCAGAATAAAGCACAAAATATTACCGCATTTATTGACGAAAGATTGATTGAGCTGTTTAAAAACTCTTTCCCATCAATAAATTTCACAGACAAGGACTCCATTATAGTAGCAGGTGACTTTGACGCGCAAATTTCATTTGGAGATCTGACAATGTTTTTCAGAAATAGAATATCAGATTTTCCTAAACATGACTTTGGCTACTTAATACCTATAAAAAAAGAAAAATCCAAAATTGAAACTTTCATCAAAGAAAATGGCAAACCCGTTTGTGGCCTTGCGTGGTTTACAAAAGCAAGTCAAGAAAACGATGATAGAAAAATAGAGTTAGATCAATTATTAAGTGCGTTCAAAGATTTGGATATAAATTTATTAAACCTGCAATATCCATGTGCCAATCAGAAAGCTAGTGAAGTACCAAAAAAGTACAGTGAAGATATATTAACCTTGCCCGGTATTGATTTGATGAATGACTTTTCTGCAATGTCCGCAATGATAGCTAACTGTGATTTCGTAGTTACAATTGATAATACGATTGCACATCTTTCATCAGCTATTGGAAAAAAAACAATAGTATTGTTGCCAGCGGCACCACCAAATTATCGTTGGATGACAGGTAAACGCCATACCCCATGGTATCCAAAGTCAACAATTTTATTAAGAAAGCAAAAAGTTGGTGATTGGTCTAATGTAATGTCTGACTTATCGGATGAATTAAAAAATCTCATTAAAAAGGTTTAAAACAATGTCTTCTTTCACCACAAAAAATAAAGTTTACCCTAATGAAAAAATAGACCAATTGTGTCTATCTGAAAAGGGCAATGCTTTAATATTGATGTATGAAAAAATGGTTAAAAATGGCTATGATAAGCTAGATAACTCTAAAGTTGACATCGCTTATGAAGATTTCGAATTAAAATTAATGAAAAAAACTGTGAGAGATATTTTCAGTAGGTTCAAAATAAAAACTATCCTAGATTATGGTTCTGGCGGGTGTGATTGGAGTGCTTCGAAATTTGATGAAAAAGGAAAGAGTGCAATGCAATATTTTCAGCTTGATTCTGTGAATTATTACGAGCCAGCTAGGAATATAGATGAACGAAAGCTGGTAGATTGTGTTATTTCCTTTGACGTACTAGAGCATATTTATATTTCTGATGTACCTGCTGTCTTAAATAATATTTTCACTTTTGCCAAAAAATTAGTAGTGTTAAATATAGCGTGTTATGAGGCACTTGCTTTATTGCCCAATGGTGAAAACGCTCACATTACTGTTCGCCACCCACAATGGTGGAAAGGTATGGTGGATAGTGTAAGCATAAATTTTCCAAATGTTAAAGTTCTGCTATTAACTTCATTAAGCAAGGGAAAAGCTCATCAATTTCCTATCTTTTCTGATGCCGCAAGACGTCAGGATCAAAGGTTTTCAGTATCATACTGATTATATAATTTTCTTCGCCTTTCCTTTATATTTTTTGTAGAGGGCTGGATCGATTTCTGAGCCATCGTACAGTCCTAATGTAATACCTCTCTTTTGGCTTTGCCCACGCATTTCTAAAATATCATATTCCGATACTGTTGTTCTTTGAGATGGCCTCCTAGACCACCTAGCTAGATATTCGTAAAGTCTTTCTACAACCTTTTGTACTCTATGATTTGTATTGATTTGTGCATTTAAGTCGTTAATTTCATCAGGATCGTTATATAAATCAAAAATCATAGGTTGGAAATTTCCTTCTGCATGAATTAACTTGTACCTTCCATCAAATACCATAAACAAGCGTGCGTCTTTAGCTGAGATATTTAATTTTTTGGGAATTCCACTAGTTGAATAATCGTACTCGCTAACAACAAATTCACGCCAATACTTTGTATTTTTTGAATGGATAATTGGTAACAATGAATATCCCTCTAAAATGTGAGAAGGTATTTTTTCACCATAGCTGTCAACAAAAGTAGCTGCTAAGTCTATAGACTCGACCAATAAATCGACCGATTTCCCTCTTGAAGAATTTGCTTCTTTAGAAGGATCATAAATGATTAATGGTGTTTTCACTGAGGGCTCATGGAATAAATCCTTTTCCCCCAACCAATGGTCTCCCAAGTAGTCTCCATGGTCTGAACAAATGACTATCATAGTATTTTCCATATATCCAAGCTTTGTCATATGATTGAAGAGGCGACCCATTTGGTCGTCACATTGCTTTATTAAGCCCATGTAGGCTGGAATCACTTCCTCCCTAACCTCATCTTTTTTGAACGCCTTTCCAATTATATTCTCTGTAAAGGCTTTATAAATTGGATTTACTCCTTGTGTGATCTCATTTTCTGATCGATTTACCGGTAGAATATCATCTTTGGTATACATCGAGTTGTAGGGAGCCGGTACGATATACGGCCAGTGTGGTTTGATATACGATAGATGCATTAACCACGGATTTTTATCCGCTGACTTTTTTTTAGACTCTTGGTTTAAGAAGTTTATCATTTGGGTGGTTAGCCAAGGAGTTTCACTATCCTCTTCTCTTATGTTTGCCGGAAGTCTAGCATTCTTCATAAACCAACCGGAGGCTACATTCCCCGATTGGGTAATCCCAGCATTTGCATGAGATGACCATGGATTATGCCCACTATATCCTTTTGATTTCAGATATTCGTTGTATGGAGACTTCATCTCGGCATAGAATCCGTCAGGACCTTCGGCCCAAAGGCCATCATCTCTCATTATTGCATCAAACCCACATTCAGCTATCCTTGCGCCGATAATACTCTCTTTAGATATACCTAGTCTTTCTAAACCTTCTGAATCAACTTTCATGTGGGTTTTCCCTAAAAGAAATGCGTTTACGCCAATTTTTCTCAGATGATCCCCTATGGTCTGCTCTCCCGCTTTCAGTGGGAAGTTGTTGAACGCTGCTCCATGACTGTGAACATATCTACCTGTATAGTAACTCATTCGAGATGAGCCACATACTGGTGATTGCACATAGGCATTTGTGAATCTTACACCTTGTTGGGCAATTTTATCTATGTTTGGAGTTTCTAGTGTTGGATGTCCGTAACAACTAAGGTAGTCAAACCTTAGTTGATCAAACATTATAAACAAGATGTTCTTCGGTGAATTGGATTTTGTCATGATTTAATTTCTAATTGCATCTCATCATAAAATATATCAGATATAATTTAATTAAACTACAAATATAGGATACTTTCGAGAAGTCGTAAATTTATTTTGATAGGGCATTCTAATTGATTAAAATTATTTAGGAGTACGCTACACTATTTTTTCTTCAGTGTTTTTAATTTTTTCTTCAAAAAAGGTTTGATTTCACAATCAAATGGTGTTCAATAATGTTGTTGATAAAAGGGGGAGTTTTATGAGCAATCTACCATCGCATTCTAAAGTTGTAATTATTGGAGGGGGAGTAGTTGGAACCTCATGCCTTTACCATCTGGCAAAAAAGGGTTGGACTGACTGTGTATTATTAGAAAAAAATGAGTTAACTGCTGGCTCGACGTGGCATGCTGCGGGCAATGTACCCACCTTTTCAACAAGTTGGTCAATTATGAACATGCAAAGGTATTCCACTGAACTGTATAGCCAATTGGGTGAAGAGGTGAATTACCCAATGAATTATCACGTGACCGGATCAATAAGATTGGCCCATAATGCTGAAAGAATGCAGGAATTTCAGAGAGCTAAAGGGATGGGTATTTACCAAGGAATGGATTTGGAGATACTAAGCTCCTCTGAAATAAAAAATAAGTACCCATTCATTGAATTACATGACTTGAAGGGCGCTCTCTATGATCCTGCCGATGGTGATATTGACCCATCGCAATTGACACAAGCGCTAGCAAAAGGTGCACGAGACATGGGTGCGAATATTGTAAGGTTTTGCTCTGCCACCGGCGTAGACCGTATCGACGACGAATGGCTAGTTAAGACTGATAAAGGTGATATAAGATGCGAATTTGTTGTAAATGCTGCTGGGTATTATGCTCAGAGAGTAGCAGATTGGTTCAGACCTTTTGGAGGGCGTAAGTTACCTATGATGGTAATGAGTCACCAGTATATAGTTTCGGAGCAAGTACCTGAAATTGAGCGTTGGTCGAAAGAAGTTGGGCATAAACTTCCTTTACTTAGAGATGTAGACTCTTCCTATTATTTAAGACAAGAAAAAAATGGCTTTAATTTGGGTCCCTACGAAAGGAATTGCAAGGCGCATTGGGATACACATGATGACCCAATGCCAGAAGATTTTAGTTTTCAACTATACCCAGACGATTTGGATAGACTTGAGTGGTACGTTGAAGATGCGATGGCACGAGTACCATTGCTTGCGTCGGCAGGTATTTCTCGTGTAATAAATGGTCCAATACCATATACACCTGATGGGAATCCATTGATAGGACCAATGCCTGGTGTTCCAAACGCTTTTGAGGCATGTGTGTTTACGTTTGGTATTGCCCAAGGTGGTGGTGCTGGCAAGGTTCTTTCAGAATGGATGGTAGAGGGTTCAACTGAATGGGATATGTGGTCATGTGACCCACGAAGATTCACCGATTTCACAGATCATCAATATTGTGTAGAGAAGGGAATGGAGGTTTATGGCCATGAGTATGGTATGCACTTTCCGTGGATGAGGTGGCCGGCAGCTCCAGATCGTCGAAAATCGCCAGTCCACGAAGAGATAAGGAAACTAGGTGGCCAAATGGGTGCTTACAATGGTTGGGAGCGGGCCAATTGGTTTGCACAAGAGGGAGACGATGTATCTTTTAAGTCAACCCATACCTGGAGTAGATCTGGACCATGGGAACTGAGGATAAAAGAAGAGTGTGAAGCAGTAAGGGACCATGTGGGGATTTTAGATCTTCCAGGGTTTTCTAGATTTGAAGTGAGTGGAAGTAGCTCGGACATATTCTTGAGTAAATTAATAACAGGTTCTTTGCCTAAAATAGGTAGATTGAATTTAGCATATTTCTCAGATGATCGTGGAAGAATTTTAACTGAGATGTCTATGTTCAGGCATGCTGAGAAATCCTTTACGCTTATTACTGCAGCTACAGCTCAGTGGCATGATTACGAACTACTGAAAGATGGTATCTCTGATGGAATGGATGTACAGATAATTGATACCAGTGATGCTATTTCAACTTTTATCGTCACGGGGCCGAATTCCAGAAATTTATTGAGAAAAATTTCTGATGCTGACCTAGAGTTGGGTTGGTTGACCCACCAGAGAGCAAAAATTATGGACACTGAGGTGATGCTCGCGCGTGTTTCCTTCGCTGGGGAACTTGGTTGGGAAATCCATGTAGATAACGGAAATGCATTAAAGATATACCAAAAAATTTTAGAAATGGATGTAAAGCCATTTGGTATGTTTGCACTCAATTCATTGAGGATTGAGAAAGGCTATAGAGCATGGAAGGGGGATCTATCAACTGACTATTCCTTACTTGAGGCCGGCCTGGATAGATTTATTAAATTTGATAAAGATTGTGATTTTAGAGGGAAGAAAGCATTACAAATTGAAAAGCAATTGGGATCACAAAAAAGTTTTACGATTCTTAAGGTGAAAGCAAACGGTTGTGATGCCCCCTACATGAGTACTATTTGGCATAAGGATGAAGTTATAGGAGAGGTTACATCGGGAGCGTGGGGTTATCGTGTAAATGACTCTATAGCTTTATGTATGTTGAAAACAGAATTTGCAAGTAAAGGAAACAAGGTCGAAGTTGAAATTTACGGACAAAGGTGCGAAGCAACAGTTCACGGACAAGAACCGCTGTGGGATCCTCAAAATCTAAGATTAAAACAATGAATATTCCCACACATGCTAGGGTTGTTATTATTGGTGGAGGAGTTTCTGGATGCTCATTAGCCTACCACCTAGCAAAATTAGGTTGGAAAGATATCGTTCTTTTAGAACGAAAGAAATTGACAAGTGGTACTACTTGGCACGCAGCCGGGTTGATTGGTCAATTAAGGGCCAATTTAAATATGACCCGACTTGCAAAATATTCTGCTGATCTTTACACAAAACTAGAGTCTGAGACTGGCGTTTCAACGGGAATGAGGCAAAATGGATCACTGACTATTGCATTGACAGATCATAGGAGAGAGGAAATCTTGCGACAGGCTTCGATGGCTCGGGCTTTTGATGTGGAAGTAAATGAAATATCATGTTCTGAGCTCAAGACGAAATATCCTTTACTGAACGTAGAAGATGTAAAAGCTGCAGTTCATTTGCCAAAAGATGGACAATGTGATCCAGCAAATATTGCAATGGCTCTTGCGAAAGGTGCTAAACAAAACGGCGTAAAAATTTTTGAAGACGTGAAGGTCTCAGGTATTTCAACCCATAATGGCAGGGTTAACAAAGTTCATTGGGAAACCAGTGATGATAAGGGGTCAATTTCTACAGAAATAGTAGCTAATTGTGCCGGCATGTGGGCCAGAGAATTGGGAGAGTTAGTTGGTGTGACCGTACCATTACATGCTTGTGAACACTTTTACATTTTAACCGAGCCTATAAATTCTCTGAAAAAGCTTCCAGTTCTCAGGGTTCCAGACGAATATGCGTATTACAAGGAGGATGCAGGTAGAATCATGTTAGGCGCATTTGAGCCAAACGCCAAGCCTTGGGGGATGAAGGGAATTCCGGAGGACTTTTGTTTTGACGAACTTCCTGAAGATTTTGATCATTTTGAACCGGTTCTAGAAAAGGCTATATCTAGAGTGCCTATAATGTCAGAATATGGTATACAGACATTCTTTAATGGCCCAGAAAGTTTCACACCTGATGATAAATACTATCTTGGTGAAGCTCCAGAGTTACCTGGGTTTTGGGTTGCTGCAGGTTATAATTCTATTGGTATAATCTCTTCTGGAGGTGCTGGAATGGCACTTGCCCAATGGATTAATGACGGAGAGCCGCCCTTTGATTTATGGGATGTAGATATAAGGAGAGCCCAGCCTTTTCAAAGAAATAAATTGTACCTACGAGAGAGGGTAAAAGAAACATTGGGTTTATTGTATGCTGACCATTATCCGTATCGACAAGTTGAGTCTGCAAGAAATATTAGGCGATCACCTCTTCATCAACATCTGAAAGAGCGAGGTGCTGTTTTTGGAGAAATTGCGGGTTGGGAAAGAGCCAATTGGTTTGCTAGAA
>MDTD01202480.1_pt1 | contig 14684 bp, 11 predicted proteins | sample 811221 | NCBI WGS metagenome assembly MDTD01 (sample SAMN05326646, study PRJNA326480) | marine metagenome | isolation source: seawater | place: Pacific Ocean: South West | collected 2011
ATATCGCGTCGATTTGTGCCTTGGTTGCAAGGTCGAGATCCGTATAGAAACGTAATTTTTGCTACATATAACGAAGATTTTGCAAAAGACTTTGGTGCAGATGTACGCAACATTATGATGCTGCCTCAATACAAACACGTTTTTCCTAATTTCGGATTGCGTAAAGGTGGTGCAAGTAAATCGAGAATACAAACCGGATCTGGCGGTATGTCGGTGTTTGTTGGGCGAGGTGGATCTATTACTGGTCGAGGTGGCGACTTTGTTATTCTTGATGATCCAATAAAAGATAGTATCGAGGCAAACAGCCCGACGTTGCGCGAACAATTATGGCAATGGTTTACTCAGGTGCTTATGACCCGTCTAATGACTGCATCCGCATCGATTGTTATTGTGCAGACTAGGTGGCATGAAGATGATTTAATTGGTAGACTGACTGACCCCACTAATCCGCACTATAGCCCAGAAGAAGCTGCAAAGTGGAAGATTATAAACTTACCAGCATTAGCAGAAGAAGATGATCCGTTAGGTCGAGAGGTAGGCGAACTGTTGTGGCCGGATCGATTTGATATGGAGTTTATGGAAGCGCAGCGGCGTTTGGACTCTCGAGGTTTTAGCGCATTGTATCAGGGTCGGCCTACACCCGAAGATGGTGATTTGTTTCGCAGAGAAAATGTAAAATATTATAATCGCAAAGAATTACCTAAAGATTTGCGTATTTATGCAGCCAGCGATCATGCCGTTGGTGTTGATAAAACAAGAAACGATGCGACTTGTTTGCTAATCGTCGGCGTCGATCAGAACGACGATATATATTTGCTCGATAGCTGGTGGGAAAAACAACCTACTGACAAAGTGGTTGATGCCATGCTTGCGCTTATAAAGAAGTGGAAGCCATTAATATGGTGGGCAGAGAAAGGCCATATTTCTAAAGCTATTGGGCCGTTTTTGCGTAAACGTATGGCAGAAGAACGTATTTATTGCCGTATCGAGGAAGTAACGCCAGTAGCCAATAAAGTACAACGGGCGCAGTCAATACTGGGTCGTATGGCAATGAACAAAGTGTTGTTTCCGAAACAGTCATTCTGGACACAAAAGGCAACAGACGAATTATTAAAGTTTCCGAATGGACGTAATGATGACTTTGTAGATACCTTTGCATGGATAGGCATGGGCTTGTCTCGACTTACTACCCCTGGTGGTGGTATAGTTAAAACAACTAATAGGCCGAAAGTTGGCACTCTTGCTTGGGTTAAGTGGGATGCCGCGCATCGTAGAAAACAACAGTTTGAAAATATAAGAACGGGTGGTTGGTAAATGCACGAAGAAATGTCGATTACAACGATAGACGTTGACAAGCCAGAGCCGACAGAGCGTCGAAAAGCATTAGTCAATCAGTGGTTAGCACGGATTAAACACGCAAAAGAGTTTCATAAAAAAGCATTTAAAACAATGAAGCGTGACATGGACGCAGCATTAAATGGTTTTGAGGAAACGAAGTGGTCTAGTGAAAATTATGTAGCCAACATATTACAGCGTCATGTGCAGCAAAGAACAGCACAATTGTACGCTAAAAATCCAAAAGCAGTAGCTAAAAGACGTAATCGTATGAGTTACCAGTTTTGGGATGGGGATGCCGACACATTAGCGCAAGCATTTATGGCTTCCGAGCAAGCGGCTGCAATGAATATGCCTGTACCGCCAGCGGCAGCAAATATTATCAATGATTACACCTCCGGTAAGACGCAAAACAAAATGCTCGATAATGTTGCTAAAACATTAGAAAATCTTTTTGATTATTACATGAAAGAGCAACAGCCAGCATTTAAGGCTCAAATGAAGGGATTAGTGCGTCGGGTAATTACTACTGGCGTTGGGTTTGTAAAAGTTGGGTTTCAACGTGACGTAGATCGAGCGCCAGAAGTTGCTGCGAAGATTGCTGATGTACAAGCGCAGATAGACTTTATGCGTCGAGTTGCAGATCAAGCGTCTGAGGGAGAGATACAGAAGGACGATCCACAGATCGAAGAACTAATGTTATCGATGCAAGCACTTTTGCAAGAGCCAATGGTTACAATACGCGAAGGTTTAGTGTTTGATTTTCCAGAAGCAAATTCAATTATTATTGACCCCCGATGCCGACAATTGCGAGGGTTTGTTGGGTGTGAATGGGTAGCGCATGAGCTTTATTTAACGCCCGATGAAATAAAGGAAATCTACGACGTTGATATGAAAAATGCGTTTAAAACGTATGATATGAAAGGTCGATTGATTGGGCATGATGATGCAAACAAGTTATCTACGTCTTACGATGATATATCAGGCGAAGGTGCGCCAAAAGGATTAGCGCAAGTATATGAAATCTATGACCGTAAAACCGGTGTGCAGTATGTAGTTGCAGATGGACACCCAGACTTTTTGCGTGAACCTACAGCGCCGCCAGTAAACGTAGAAACGTTTTGGCCGATTTTTGCTCTTGTGTTTAATGAAGTTGAACACAAAGATCACCTATACCCACCCAGCGATATTGGGTTGTTGTTGCCGATGCAGCATGAGTACAACAGAGCGAGGCAGGGATTAAGGGAGCATCGAAGGGCAAATAGACCTAAGTATGCAGCACCAGCTGGCGTATTAGAGGATAACGATAAGGAAAAGTTAGCAACGCATCCAGCAAATGCGGTGATAGAGTTGCAAGCTTTGGCGGCTGGCCAAAAGGTAAATGACGTTATTCAGCCAGTAGGACAGATTGGAATAGACCCTAATCTGTACGAAGTACGCACAATTTTTGACGATATTCAGTTAGTTGTAGGCGCACAAGAAAGCAGTTTTGGCGGATTATCTAAAGCTACAGCAACAGAAACATCGATTGCTGAAAGCGCACGTATGTCTAGTCTTGGCGCTAATGTCGATGAACTTGATAGCTTTATGTCGGAAATAACTAGGGCGGCTGGTCAAGTATTACTAGCAAACTTAGCTAAAGAAGAAGTTGTTAAAATAGTAGGGCCAGGTGCAGTATGGCCAGAAATGACCCGAGATCAAATAATGGAAGAAGTATTCCTAGAGATCGAAGCTGGATCTACGGGTAAACCTAACCGTGCAGCGGAACTTGCGAATATAGAGCGCATTATGCCGTTCTTACTGCAAATACCTGGAATGGATCCAAAATGGTTAGCGAAAGAATTGTTAAAACGTCTTGATGACAAGCTTGAACTTGACTCGGCGTTTGCAGACAAAATTCCTTCAATTGTCAGTATGAATCAAGGACAAGGACAAGGAACTGGTGATCCAGCGTTAGCTGGTGCGCCAGGAGGCGGTGCGGATAATGCGCCAAGGCAGCTACCAGCAGGAGGGGGAGGCCCAGCACCTATGGGAGCAAATAACCAGTAATTTTTTGCAGTTTGTTGATTGTTGCGATCAACAGCTGTAAAATATAGATAGAAGGAAGGACGCTAATATGGTTGATGAAACCACGGAATCGGAAACGTCCACCGAGGCCGAAGATATAATCGAGGACGAAAATGCGGAGTCGTCACCCGTTGAAAGCGAAACTGAAGCGGATCTGCTTAGTGTCATTCAAGATGCAGCGCAGCCCGAAGAAGAGCCAGAGTCGCACTCTGAGACTGAGGAAGTAGAAAGGGAAGAAGTCGAGGCAGTATCTACGGAAAGTGAAGCCGACGTTGAGTTGGCAGAACAGGAAGAAGATTACTCTAACTTACCGTTTCATAAGCATCCGAGGTTTAAAGAACTTGTACAACAGAGGAATGAGGCAAGAGAAAGCGCACAAAAGTTTGATATAATGCAGAATTATTTGACAGAGGCTAATTTGTCGGGTGAGGAAGCAGCAATTGGGTTAGACATTATGGCTAAAATGAAGTCTGACCCAATGGCCGCACTAACAGCATTAAAACCTTACGTGGAGCAATTATCTCAAGCGGCTGGCATTGTCATGCCGCAAGACATTCAAACCCGAGTTGATGATGGTTACTTAGACCAAGATGCCGGACAAGAGTTAGCAATTGCTCGAGCAGAAGCCGCAAGGCTGAAGCAGACTAATGAGCAAATGGTTCAGCGACAACAGATGCAGACGCAGCGAGAGTATGTAGATTATTTAGCTGAAACTGTAACTAATTGGGAAGAAAACGCCCGAGCTAATGACCCCGACTATGACCTTAAAGAAGATCTAATTGACGCGAGAGTCAGGGCGATGATTGCAGAGCGAGGACAGACGGCACAAAATCCGCAAGAGGCTATACAGCTGGCGCAGAGTGCTTATGACCAAGTGAACGAAAAATTTAATTCTAAATTTGGAAATCGGATCCCAATGAAAACCGCGTCTGGTGGTAAACTTGGAGGTAGTCCAGCGCCAGAACCACAATCGTTACAGGAAGCGATTGCAGCGGCAATGGGTAACTCCTAAAAACGTTAGGAAGTCAAAATGGCATTTTCAACAGCCGAACTTGAGAACATCGCTAACGCCGCCCTCGATTACTATATCGACAAAGGCACAGTGTATTCTCAGTCTTTACAAGACAAGCCGCTGCTAAAAGCAATGGACGCAGCATCAAAAACTTTTCCAGGTGGTAAAGGTGAGCTTAGTATTGGTGTTAAAGGAACGTATACAACTACAGTAAGTGGTTATACCCACAATGATACTGTGACGTATGCAAATCCGGCAAACATCAAACGCGCTGCATACGCATGGAAAGAGCACCACGCCGGTATTTCACTAACATTAACCGAACTTAAAAAGGACGGTATTAGCGTTACTGAAAGCACAACATCAGCTGGTGTAAGCAATCACTCAGGCCGAGATCAGACGGTTTTAGCTAATCTTTTCCAAGATAAGCTGGACGACATGATGGAAGGTTACTCTCGAGGGATAAATGATTTTATCTTTGGGGATGGTACAGCGGATGCAAACGCAATTGCTGGTATTCAAACCTTAATTCTAGATGATCCAACAGCATCCGGTACAACTGTTGGCGGTCTATCTACTGTGTCAAATACATGGTGGAGAAACCGAGCTAACGTTGGAATAACAACTTCATCAAGTGGGCAAGAGTTGATCGAAACAATGCACACTGAAATGAGGCAGTTAAAACGTTTTGGCGGTAAACCAAATATTGCTATTTGCGGATCTGCTTTCTTAGATCGTCTTGCAGACGAGCTACGAAGAAATGGTAACTATAGTAATACTGGTTTTGCAAGAAATCAAAACATTGCAATGGGTGAGATTAACTATAACGGTCTTACTTTTGCTTATGATCCAACGATGGATGATCTTACAATTTCTGGTAAAGATCCAAGCAAACGATGTTACATCATCGATACATCGAAACTATGCTTGTACTACATGGATGGCGAAAAAATGAAACGGCACTCACCAGCTAGACCAGCTGACCAGTACGTTATGTTTAGAGCTATTACAACTACCGCAGCACTTACAGCTACGCAGCTGAATTGTCACGGTGTTTACGAAATTTCATAAATTAATCAGGGGGGCGTTCGCGCCCTCCTATCAATCAGGAGGATAATATGTTTGAAAAATGTTCATGTACTGTTGCGATTGGGGGAGACATTCGCAGCGTTGTACCAAAGACTATGGTAACACCAGCAGAAATAAAACTGCTACAATCTATACATGGCGATGATGCCGTTACAAATATACGAGTTGATGGTATGTTTGTTGTAACCGCAGAAGAAGAACGCGATCGATTAGGCAACTTTTATGGCGATCAAAAAGTTATCAATTTGTTTAATCAATATGGCGATCTTCCCGATACATTAGAAGCTGCGCGTATTCCGTCTGAATTGCTTGATCCGACATTTACGCCAGAACCAAAAAAACCAGCAAAAAAGAAAACAACTCGTAAAAGAGCGAGGGATGCAAAAGGTCACTACATAGCCGACGATCCTGATACGCCCGAAAACGAGGCATATGTTAAGGAATAGTAAATGGCGCGAGGTACATCATTAGGTCAACTTGTAACTGATTTAAGGGCAGAGGTTGGTCATTCGCTACAGCCTAATCTGGGCAAAGCAACGAGGGATGTATTTATTAATATGTTGCAGCGTACACAACGGCGGCTATGGGAAGATTATAGCTGGCCGTTTTTGCGTATTACCCGTGATGTAGTTATTAGCGCTGGGCAGCGATATTATGATGTTCCAGACGATCTTGTGTTTGAACGTATAGAGCGTATCGAAACCAAACATGGCGATTATTGGACAAAACTTCATTACGGCATTGGAGCGCAAGAATATAATCAACATGACAGCGATCGAGGTATTAGATCTTCACCAATTAGACGTTTTGATACATTTGAGGATAACCAAATAGAATTTTGGCCGATACCAGCAAATGACTCAGACGCTACTGGCACAGATAGCGTAAGAATATACGGTATTCGCAACCTTAAACCACTTGTTGCAGAAGCAGATACAGCTGATTTAGACGATCAACTAATAATTTTATACTCAGCGGCAGAAATTTTAGCGCGGCAAAAACAGGCAGATGCACAAAATAAACTGGCAGCTGCACAAGCGCATTACGCTAGACTTAAAGCGCGAATGAGTAAGACCGAAACCTTTGTGATTGGTGGCGGCGAACCAGAAGGGATCTATCAACCAAAAGGCCCACCTTTGATTGCGACAACAGGGGGTAGCTAATGCCTTACGTTTTGGTCGAGGATTTTAGAGGTGGGTTAGACCGCAGACGTATGAACGTGACAGCGCCCCCTGGTACGTTGATTGAGCTAAAAAATGCACATATTACTCGCGGCGGTGAAATAGAAAAAAGACCCGCTTTTGTAGAAATAGTCGATTTACCGTCTAACACTATAGGATTGGCCGCAGCTGCCGGACAAATTTATACGTTCGGATCAGCTGCGCCCTCGGCTGTTACGTTTCCCTCTAACACCCCAACAAATCTAAGTTACGTACAATTGCAGCATCCAAGTGGTGAAGCTTTGACAAACGTTCATTGTGTTGAGTTTTACAATGGCAAGCTTTATGTCGCCGCGCAATTTGCAGATGGAAGGATATTTCACTACTACGACGGAACTAGAATAACTGATTGGTTTGATGGTCGATCAAGAGCAACGTTTCAGATTACAGCTGGAAGTGTTGGCGGAACAGCGGCTACTGCATCGATACAGATAACGGGTGGTACGTCAAATCCAGGTGATGAATTACGCTTTTTACGTATAAATAATGTGGATATTATTGATGCCTCAGTTAATCACAATGGATCAAATTCTTTAACTGCATCTAATATTGCAGCTGCGATTACAACAGGATCAAGTAACTTTACAGCTAGTGCAACAAATGACGTTGTAACAATAACAGCGCCCGATGTTGGCATATCTTTCAATAACTTTCAAATCACACTTGAGGTAACAGGCGCTTTTACAGTTGGTAACATTCAACATATGTCTGGTGGTGTTGATAACGCCATAACAGCAATTACTGTTGACGGAATAAATATCATTGGTTCACAAGTAAAATACGAAACCTCTCATAGTGCAACAGCAATTAAGGTTGCAGCTGAAATAAATAGTTTTGCCTCTGCGCCAGAATATGAAGCTACAGCTATTAATGCTTTTGTAAATATAATTGCAAAAGAAAGCACGTCGGCACATAACAACAAAACTGTTGCCGTTACGACGACTGGTAATGTTACTACTGCATTTGATCCCACAACTCAAAATTTTTTAGATGGTGGTGCAGATGCCGCAACAATAAATGCTTTTAGTCCTGGCAAATTTGCTATGCCAGTGAAAACAAAAATGTACGCACTATCTGATAGCTTGCTGCATTTTTCTGCAATTGACGACCCGACTGAATGGAATGATACAACGCTAAGTGCAGGGTTTATTAATCTTGCAAATCATTCTAGAGGATCAGAAGATTTAAAAGCAATTGCTACATATTTCGACAACTTAGCCGTATTAGCTCAAGAAGCTATACAAATATGGTTTGTTGACCCAGACCCAGCCCTTAACCAGCAAATCCAAGTTTTACAAAACACTGGCACAATAGCGCCAGATAGCGTGGTAGAATTTGGTGAAAATGATGTTTTTTATTTATCTTTGTCTGGGTTGCGTAGTTTGCGTTCTCGAGACTCGTCAAATGCTGCTTTTGTAGGCGACATTGGCAATCCCATAGATGAATTAATTGTAAAACAAATACAAGATAATCGCGCACTAGCTGAAAAAGCAAAGGCAACGCTCGAGCAACGTGACGGTCGATACATCTTAGCAATTGGCTCAACTATGTTTGTATTTAGTTATTTTCCGTCGTCAAAGGTATCGGCATGGTCTGTTTATGAACCTGGATTTGTTGTTGATCGATGGGCGTATGACGGCCGACAAACTCTATGCAGAAGTGGTAATAAATTATTTTCATTAGGTGGTGAGGACGGCAATATTTTTGACAGTTCTGAAGTTGTTGTACAGATGCCATTTCTCGATAGCGGTAGTCCGGCAACATTTAAAGATTACAACAGTATCGATGTTACTTGTGAAAATGTTTGGACAGTTTCTATAGCAACAGATCCGCAAGATATTACTGCATTAGAAGAAGTTGCAACAGTCAACAAAACAACATTCGGATTAGGTAGGGCAGCTATAAACGGATACTCAACACATATAGCGCCAAGATTAACTTGTGCACAACCTGGCCGAGCAAAGCTTGGAAATATTGCAATACATTATACAAGTGGGGAAAGCGGATGATAATACGTCATGCTGAACCGGAAGATGTTTTTCATGTTGCTTCCAACATGCGTCATCGTGATTTTGAAGAAATATCTGCATTACGATACACAGAAGATAAAAAGGATTTAGCTTATAATATTGCAAATAATTTAGCAGAATTTGAGACAGTTTATTGCGTTGAGAAAGAGCCAAATAATCCAATAGCAATTATAAGTTACATACCCGTGCGTCCTGGCGTGTGGACACTTGGGATGTTTGCGACTGACAAGTTTAAAACTATCGGGCTTTTCCTGACAAAACAGATAATTCGCGCTATAATACCAGCATTAGATAGAGCAAGAGCGCATAGGGTCGAAGCGTACAGTATTGAGGGTTATGACGAGGTGCATAGGTGGTTAAAATTTTTAGGGCTCAAAGAAGAATGTACGCTAAAAAAATACGGCAAAAACGGCGAAGATTTTAAAGTTTTTAGTTACGTTCGATTGTCGGACACAAATGTAAAATGGCGCGGAAAGGGTATGGTGATTTAAATGTGTTTAGGCGGCGGAGGCGGAGACGATTTTCTCAGAGAAGAATATGAGCGTCAAAAAGCGGAAGAAGAAGCAAGACAGGCACGTATTACCGAAGGTAAACTTGCGATTGATAAAGCTTTTGCTGGATATGACGATGATTTTTACGCCCAACGTGCAGCCGATTACATGGCATATGCTCAACCTCAAATTGAAGATCAGTACAAACAAGCAATGAAAGACCTAACTATTGCGCTTGCGCGAAGTGGGCAATTGGTTGGCAGCGAAGCAATAGAACGCGGAAATAGGTTAAAGAAAAAACTATCTGATGCAGAAACTCAAGCCGCAATGAAAGCTCAATCAATGGCTGATACCACGCGGTCAAATCTAGCAAATCTTAAAAGCAACTTATTAACCCAAAATGCAAGTTTAGCAGATCCGTCGCTTATTGCGTCAACGGCTGCAAACTCAATAATGGCCAATACCGCTGTGCCAGAATACAACCCAATTGCAAATATTTTTGCAAACGCCACAGAAGGTTTAGCCACGCAAGCGCAACTCGAGGCACGAAATAAAAACCGATATGAAATGGCGCAATTATTTGCACCATTAGATAGCTCTACGATTATTCGAGGATAATGTAATGCCTAACAAGCCAATGAATAATAACGCTCCACGAACTGCTACGATTGCTGGCGAACCGCATATGCTGGCGTATATTAACGAGGCAGAACGGCAGATGCTTAAACGTGCTGGCGGTGCAGAAATGCCCAGCTTTGCTGGTATTCCAGCATATCCGCCTAAACGCCAACGTGGAACTGGTGCAAATGTTAGCCCAGCCAGCAAAGCGCAAGGCGCTGGTAGCCGAGCAAGAGAGAACCGAAAGAAGCGTCTTGCAGAAGCACAGAGACAAGCAGAAGCACGTTATCAAGCGCAGCTTAAAGCAGATGAAACGGCGAGGCGTGAGACTGCTAGAGCAGAGGCAGAGGCAGAGGTAGCAGAAGCGTTAAAAAGATCGCAGAACTTTGATGCTGCTGCTGGGGGTAATTTTGCAACTGTTCCCGAACCGCAAGGTAACAGTTTTGTTCAAACTCTTGCCAATTTATTTACGCCTTTTGACAATCAAAGTTATGTTAATGGCGTTTTAATGCAAACAGATAATATAAGCGAAGGCCAGCCATATCAATACACGGCAACGGGGGTTGCGCCTGGGCAGGGATTATTTAATTCGCAACCAACAAGCGTTGATGCTGCAAATGCGGCAGCGGCGGCATCTTTACTAGGCCAAAACTTTTTAAGTGTAGGAGGCAAAAACACACCGTTACCTCCGGCCATAGTTGGAAACCCACCGATATTACGTTATGAAGATGGTAAATATACTGTTGAAGGGTCTCTTGCTGGTGACAACGTTCCGTTTACCTATTCCTACAACGCAGATGGATCGCGCTATTTACCTTATAATGGCGGCAATCCATTCGATCCAAATGCGGCAAATGCAAATAATCCAGGTGGTTTTACTCCGTATTCATTTATAAATCCTTTACCGAATCCAGCGCCTAATCCAGATGCGCTTCCACCAGTAGTAGGAGGTGCATTGCCTCCTGGCGGCAGCACGTTTCCACCGCCCAGCGGCCCACCAATACCACCAACAGTACCACCGCCTACTCCACCACAACCCCCATGTCCTCCAGGCTTTGAGCGTGTAAATGGAATGTGTGTGCCAGTAAAAGATAAAGGGCCAGGGCCAGGAGAACCGCCAGAGCCAACAGGCCCAAAAGGGCCAAGCGAAGAATTGTTAGCGGCGTTAGCTTTGCGTGATGCAGCGTTAGCTCGTCAGCTTGGTTTGCTAAACAATGAATTTGCTTTCAGCACAGACGATTACTATAACAGGCTTGGGCAAAGCTATCGTGACGGAGGTTTGTCAGAGGCTTTTACCACAGCGTATGATGATGCTACTCGAGGAATTTACGATACTTTCAAAGCAGCTGGTATGCTTACTCAGCAAGGGGTTGATGACAAACTTGGTATTCTTGCTGGCGCACAATCCGGCGAAGAAGGACGTATTGATAGCATTGTTAATCAATACATGGATGCTAACCGAAACTTTGTAGAAAGTGGACGCAATGACCTCACAAGTGCATTGCAAGGTCTTGCATATGACAGCGAAGATATACCAACGATTAATGCTCAAACCGCAGCTATTAATGCTTTTGACGTTGTTGGGCAGTCAAGACCATTCAAAGAACCTAAAGAGCAAGAGGTTGTTGATTTCTTTACAGATTTTGTAAAACGAGCCTACGACCCATCTTATAATGTTGATCCAACAGCTGTTGCGTCGGGATCTCCAAAACGAGTTACGCAATCCGTTAATCAAAGAGGCGCTAATACTGCGCCATCAACAATCGCCGGAATATTCGACCCCGTTTCTGGCGGCAGTGTGAAAGTAGTGAACTAATGTGTGATCCAACCTTAGTATTAAGTGCAGTCGCTCAAGGCGCTGGTGTAGCAGCGCAAAACAGAGCAGCCAAAAAAGCACAACAGCAACAAGCTTTGTTAATGCGTGAAAACAAAACGCGGAATAGGGCGCTCGAAGATCAACAGGCAGCGGCAATTCAAGAGGCTGTTAATGCTGCAAGTGCATCAGCAACACAACCTGGCATTGAAGCGGCTGGCAACCAATTGTCTGAAATACTTAAAGCTGCGCTTACGCAAAGAAACATGCAAACTGGTGTAACTGGTCGATCAGCACCGAAAGTCTTTATGGATCAAAAGGCTGCAAGTGAAGCGGCTGCTATGATGAAAGCAAGGGCGGATGCTGAAAACTTAGCAAAACTAAACGCTACAAATAGATACTTAACGCAAACTATTACACCTAAAATTGCAGATGCGGCCGCGTCTGGGATGCTAACGGGCAACTTTGTTCGCGGTAATGCTAACGTCCTAGACACTGGCATGAGAGCAGCGCAAAGCCTTGCATACTCTCCATTAGCCCAAACATTGCAAGGTGCTGGCAGAGTAGGGGTTGGGTACAGTTTATACGATCCAGACAAAGGGACATAACAATGGCAAGAAACCCATATCAAATGGATCCATTTTTAGCGCAGGGCTTTAGTAATCTTACTAAAGCTTTAATTGGTGATCCGCAAACAGACTATCAAGTTGCTCGAACAGGGTTGGCTCAATCTCAAACTAGAGGGCAAGATTTAAAAAACACAATGAACCAAAACATTGCTGATGCTTTAGTAGCAATTCAAGCAGACCCACAAGTTCAAGGGCAAATTGCAAAAGCTTTCGGTTTTGACGATCAAACAATTGGTGCATTGTCACCAGATATATTAGGTAATCTCGCTACATTGGCATATGGGCAGGGCGGCAACACCCAGCAAACAACAGCGGGATTCGGTAACATTAGTAGTTCTGCAAACCAGCAACGTGGCTTTGAGCAAATGACAGACACTACGTTGCCATTAGAAGATCAGGCAGCTGGGTTTTCTGCATACTCTGGCAAAGCACCAACAGGAAGATACAACCCTAGTGCTTCAAAAACGCCACCTACTAAACTTACAAGCAATGAACTAGGTAATTCAGAAGATTTTATGCTGGGCTACTTAGAAGAAGGTGGCATCCAATTACCACAAAAGTTTGTTCAGCAAGTTTTAACAACTGTAACAAATAATTTTACAGAGCACAGAAACCAACTAACTGCAAACACTGAAATGTCAGAACTTCTCGGTCAACCAGTGAAATTAGGTCGTGGTTTAACTGGTGGTTATAATGTAGATACAACAACTGGCATTTTGAACGAAATAGCTGAAATACTTGTTGCTTTTGAAACTGATGAAAAGAAAGCAGATAAAATAGCCAAAAAAGCATTAATGGATGATTTTGGTTATGAGGAATGGGAAGCAGAAAAAATCATAGCGTCAGATGAACTTTTTAAAATTTACGAAAATATGTCTAAAGCAAAAGACAGGGAGTAGTGTAGATGGGGCTGCTCGGAATTGCCGATAAGTACACTTCCAACATACAAGACGAGCAACCTAAAAAGCCCGTTTCTTTAGGCATTGCTCAGAAATACATTAGTCAACCAGCGGAAGCGTCACCACCTCCTGGGGGCGTGGTTAGCGAAACTCCTCCCGTACCCGTTAGCCCTCCGTTGGTTGAGCCACAAGTCGTTGAAGCCAATCCGGCTGGCACGGGATTTAGTCGCGCTATACAAAGAGGCGCAATACAAACAGCCGCCGGCGTTCCAGCGTTAGCTGCAAACGTTGACATGGCGGCATTAGCAGATGCAGACAAAACCCCAGAAGCAATTAGGTTTGAAGAAGCAAGACGGGCTGGCGTACCGAACCAAGCATTTGCAAGCCGAGCCGCAGATATAAGTGACCCCGTTCAAACTAACCAAATGATGCAGCAATACGGTGTATCTCCGCAAGCTAATGTAAATTTTCAGCAAGTGGTGGATAAACGTCTAGACCGCAGACAAGACGCATTAGAAAACACAGCTGAATATTACAAAAGAATAAGCAAAAATTCCGACGTTGCTGGTCGCCTATTTAACCTTGCAAGAGAGTTTGAAAAATCTCCAACAGCGGATGCGTATGCACAATCACTTGCAGAAGCACCAGATACTTTTAAGGGCTATCTCGCTACAATAACAGACGATCCTCTTGGATTTCTCGCGTTTATGGGCGAAACCATTGCTGAAAACGTACCGCAGATTGCCGCTGGTGTGGGTGCTAGTGTAGCAACAGGCAGCCCTCTTGCTGGCGCAACTATAATGTCGTTAGGTGGGTTTAGCCGTGAATATGCAACGAGCGTTGATAATTTTTTGCGTGAGAACAATATAGATTTAGCTAATCCCGAAGCAGTTAAAGCAATGTTCGCAGACAAAGAGTTAATGAAGGAAGCAAGTTCTCGGGGTCTTGTGCGAGGATTAGTTATAGGATCCGCTGATGCGGCTGGGCAGGGTGCAGTAGCACTAAAGGTCATACAGAATAGTCTAGCAAGACAAACTGTTGCACAAGCTGCTTCCGAAGGTGCTGGTGAAGCATTAGCAACAAAAGCTGTTGGCGACCCATTTAGTGTTAAAGAAACTACAACAGAAGCGTTGGCTGGTGGTGCAACGACAACAGCCGAAGGTCTTGTTGCTAAACCAAAGATCGATCCCGTTAAGCAAGCGTCAAAAGAAATTATTAAGAACATCGAAGATTCTGATGCAGTTTTTCAAAATACAGCTGAAATTGCTAGACAGCAAACGCAAACACCACAGCCAAAACCTGTTGCTCCTCCCGTCGATGATACGCGCTCAGATCCGACGGCAACTACTCAGGCGGATGATTTTACACCTCCGTCTGAGGATTCTCCTGTTGATCCCCCAGAACAGCCTAAAAAAGTTAAAGCTGAAACAGAAGATCCGGAACAGCCGAAAGCACCTAAAGCTGATGAAGCACCTAAAGTA
>MDTD01073584.1_pt1 | contig 14680 bp, 15 predicted proteins | sample 811221 | NCBI WGS metagenome assembly MDTD01 (sample SAMN05326646, study PRJNA326480) | marine metagenome | isolation source: seawater | place: Pacific Ocean: South West | collected 2011
CTGAAATAGAAATTTCGTTAATCAAGAATAATAGTTTTTTAGATTTAGCAATTTCAAACAAAGGAAGTCTATTGCCTGAGGACATCGATATATTTCAATCTATGGTCTCGGAGCGAAGTGAAAGCAAAAGCCAGCCTCACCTTGGCCTTGGTCTTTATCTTGTTAAATTAATTGCAGAGTATCATCAAGGTGAAGCCTATGCACAGAACAATAAAAATCTTGATGGTGTAATTGTTGGCATAAGATTTTTTCAAAAAGCGAATTAATTAATCTAATTCGAGTCGATCAACTTTTTGAAATCCTCTGGGCAGCTTATTACCCCTTCTGCCTCTTTCTCCCTCATAATGATCAAGATCTTTCGCATTAAGTGTTAAATGTCGCTTACCTGAAATAATTCGAAGTTTGTTCTTCAGCGGTACAACTATCACATCAACCATAAACTCACTTCGGTCAAGTATTCTTTTTGAGGGAATACCAATAATTTTATTTCCTTTACCCTTTGTTAAAATGGGTATATCACTTATCGATATTACTAACATTCTTCCTTCTGTAGTGACTGCGACTACTCTGTCAGTATCAAAATCAGAAATTAATGAGGGTCTGAGAGCAAATGCCCCTTTAGAAAGAGAAAGCATTGCTTTACCACCCTTTTTATTTGCTAAAGCATCTTTAGACTGTAAACAAAAACCATAGCCTGCATCTGACGCCACCAGCCACCATGAGTCAGGTTCTCCGCCAAAAACTGATACAAATTTTGCTCCTTGAGGTGGATTAAATCGCCCAGTTAATGGCTCTCCTTGACTTCTGGCTGAAGGTAAAGTGTGCGCTGATAATGAATATGTCCTACCCAAAGAATCAAGAAAAATTACTTGCTGATTACTTCTCAATTTCATCGAATCAAGATAACTATCTCCAGATTTATAGTTCAGCGTATCTGGATTCAAATCATGGCCTTTTGCAGCTCTTGTCCAGCCTTTCTTTGATAGGATTACTGTCGTAGGTTCATTTGTTGTAAGTTCAGACTCATCCATTGCAACTGCCATTGCTCTCTCCTTCAATGGAGACATTCTGTCATCACTATATTTAGTAAGATCCTCTGAAATTTCCTTTTTTATGAGTGTCTTCATTCTCGACTTAGAACTAAGTATTTTTTCAATAGTCTCTTTTTCCTTATTGAGATCTTTTTTCTCTTCTTTTATTTTAATTTCTTCAAGTTTTGCTAATTTTCTTAATTTTGTCTCTAAAATATATTCTGCTTGAATATCACTCAACTTAAATTTTTTACGTAATATTTTTTTTGGATCATCCTCTTTTCTGATTATTTTAATAATTTCATTTAAGTTTAAATAAGCTATTAAAAGCCCTTGTAATAAATGTAGCCGATCTTTTACTTTATCCAATCTAAATTGCAACCGACGTCGGACACACTCTTGCCTATACAACAACCATTCTTTTATTATTTTTTTAAGGTCTTTTACTTCTGGCTTTCCATTTAACCCAATAATATTCAAATTCACTCTGTATGTTTTCTCTAAATCAGTTCCAACACATAGATGCAACATAAGCCGCTCTAAATCGATGCGATTTGATCTTGGTATAATAGTAAGTCGAGTAGGATTTTCATGATCAGACTCATCTCTTAAATCCTCAACGCCAGGTAACTTCTTTGCATTCATTTGAGCGGCAATTTGTTCGAGAATTTTTGATCCAGAAACTTGATATGGAAGAGCAGTAATCACAATATTTCCATTTTCGATCTTCCAAACAGCTCTCATTCGAATAGAGCCAATGCCAGTTTCATAAAGTGTTTCTAGTTCATCTTGAGAAGAAATAATTTCGGCGTTTGTTGGATAGTCTGGGCCCTTTACTAATTGACACAACTCCGACACTGTGCTTTTTGGTTTATCTATCAATTTAATGCATGCGTGTGCTACCTCTTTTAGGTTGTGTGGCGGTATATCAGTTGCCATACCGACAGCAATTCCCGTCGATCCATTCAAGAGGATATTGGGAAGTCGCGAGGGCAATGTTGCTGGTTCTTCTAAGGTACCATCAAAGTTTTGACGCCACTCTACAGTTCCTAATCCCAGTTCTGAAAGAAGTAATTTCGAATAAGGAGTTAATCTTGCCTCGGTATATCGCATTGCTGCAAATGACTTTGGATCATCTGGTGAACCCCAATTTCCTTGCCCATCAATTAAAGGATATCGGTAAGAGAAAGATTGTGCCATCAAAACCATGGCTTCATAACAAGCCGTATCCCCATGAGGGTGAAATTTACCTAAAACATCACCAACTGTTCTAGCAGATTTCTTATGTTTTGCGGCAGCTGATAGGCCTAATTCTGACATAGCATAAGAAATCCTTCTCTGAACTGGCTTTAGACCATCTCCAATAAACGGAAGCGCTCTATCTAAAATTACATACATGGAGTAGTCCAAATATGCTTTCTCAGTAAAAATATGTAACGGAATTTTTTCTATGTTCTTTATTATTTTTTGCTTTTTTTGATTTGATTTTTTTAACATTTTTTACTCTTAAATAAATTATTCTAAGAAATATCAGCTAAATCACCTTTCTTTTGTAGCCAACTCTTCCTATCCCCTGATCGCTTTTTTGCAAGAAGCATATCCATAAGTGTTTTTGTATTGTCTGAAGATTTGATTGATAGTTGTACAAGACGACGTGAATCCGGGTGCATTGTTGTTTCTCGTAATTGTGTTGGATTCATCTCTCCAAGACCCTTAAACCTCTGCACTCCGATATTATTATTCCCTTTATTTGATTTTAAGTTTTTTAATATTTTTTGCTTTTCATCTTCATCTAATGCATAAAAAATCTTCTTTCCAATATCAATTCTATATAAAGGCGGCATAGCAACAAAAATATGGCCGTTTTCAACCAACTGGTAAAAATGTTTAACAAATAAAGCGCAGAGGAGTGTTGCAATATGTAGACCATCAGAATCTGCATCTGCAAGAATACACACCTTACCAAATCTCAAACGTGATAAATCGCTACTGCCTGGCTCAACTCCTATGGCTACCGAAATATCATTTACCTCTTGGGAGGAAAGGACATCAGAGGAATCAACCTCCCATGTATTCATAATCTTTCCTCTTAATGGCATTATTGCCTGAAAATTTTTATCTCTTGCTTGCTTTGCTGATCCTCCAGCAGAGTCCCCCTCTACCAAGAATAATTCAGTATCCTTTTGATTGTCAGACAAGCAGTCAGCTAATTTTCCCGGAAGAGCAGGCCCTTGGCTTATTCTCTTGCGAATTACTTTTTTACCTGCCCTTTGTCTTTGCTGAGCCGCGGAAATTACTAATTCGGCAATAAGCTCACCCTCCTCAGTATTTTCATTCAGCCATAATCCAAGAGAGTCTTTTACTGCATTAGAAACAAGGATCGATGTTTCCTTGGAAGTCAAACGTTCTTTAGTTTGACCAGAGAATTGTGGGTCTGTGGACTTAACCGATAAAATAAAGCTAAGTTGATTCCATACATCATCTGGAGAAATCTTAATCCCTCTAGGCAATAAATTCCTATATTCACAAAATTCTCTAATCGCTTCTGTCAGCCCCGTACGTAGTCCACTGACATGAGTGCCTCCTTGCAGGGTTGGGATTAAATTAACAAAACTTTCAGATATATTATCCTCTCCATCAATCTGCCAAGCCAAAGCCCATTCTACAGCACCATCTTTCTTAATTATAGAATTTGAGAATGTCTTTTTGGGAACTATTTGTGTATCTTCAATTCCCGTTAATAAGTATTCGGAAAGACCACCCTCATAACACCATTCATCACACCCCTTTTTTCCTTCCTGAAAAAAACGAATCAACAAGCCAGGACAAAGCACAGCTTTTGCTCTCAGAATGTATTGAATATTTTTTACATTAAATTTTGAATTATCAAAATATTTTGCATTTGGCCAAAATCTTAATCGTGTGCCTGTGCTAGTTTTTCCAACTTTACCTATTACTTTTAATGTCGATTTTTTTTCACCATTTGCAAATGACATATGAAACTCTTTTGCATCTCTTTTTACCCATACTTCCAATTTTTTTGACAAAGCATTTACTACTGACACACCAACGCCATGGAGGCCTCCAGAGAATTTATAGTTCTTATTAGAAAACTTACCGCCCGAATGAAGTTTTGTTAATATCACCTCTACTCCAGGCATCTTTTGCTCTGGATGTTTATCAATCGGCATTCCACGACCATCATCTTTTACTTCCATAGATCCATCTTTAAAAATTTTAACATCTATTTTTTTTGCATGGCCCTCAATAGCCTCATCGATGCTATTATCAATAACTTCCTGGGCAAGGTGATTTGGACGATCAGTGTTCGTATACATTCCGGGACGTTTACGTACTGGATCTAATCCACTTAAAACTTCTATCGAGGATGAATCATATTTTTTCATATCTTAAGGCAGCCTTTAGGGGCTATATTCTTTATTTAAATTATCTTTAATTTGGTCAATTTGCTCTACCGCCAAACCATCGCAAAAAATATGTTCCATCAATTCAGCTCTATACGACCCAGAGCGTACTTTCTTCCAATTTGGGTCTTTCTTCACTCTTAAAGGTATGCTTCGTTTAGGATTGAAAAAAGCATACACTTTATATTCTTGGGTAGCACACCGAAAGCCCTCATAGGATCCGTTATAGGCATTATTATTGGACTTCGCTACCATCCAAGCTCTAATAACAAAATCTTTTCCTACGTTTAATTTTTTAAAGTCCATGTATAATTTCATATTTAAGGGAAATTTATTCAAAGAAATCTCAACTAAATCATCCTCTTGGGGTGTATTTTTTATAATTGTTTCTAACTCTATCCAAGGAACCAGCAAATCCTCATTAAAGTCATTAAAACGCTCGCTCTCAATTGGATCTGCAGCGTATACTGAGCCCAATATAATCAGCAGCGAAATAAGAAAATAAAAAAATTTATTTTTAAACAATGGCTTACCTTTAAAAGATTCTATAGAATCATCCTGAGTATACATATAACCTGTTTAAAGCAACAAATTTCTGTTACATGTAAAATATCAATAATACCTTGTTGGGAAAAATGAGTGAAAAAAAAAGATTCATCAGATCAATCGGACTTAAGCTTTGAAGATGCATTATCGGAGCTTGAAAATTTAGTGGAAAAAATGGAAGCGGGCGAACTTTCGCTTGAAGAGTCCTTGAAATCATTTGAAAAAGGTATTGCTCTTACACGTTCTTGTCAAAAAGCTTTATCAGAAGCAGAGCAAAAAGTTGAAATACTGACAAGCAATGATAAAGAATCCAAAATAGAATCCTCTAAAAGTGAGTCTTGATCAAGCTAATAAATCATTTTTCGAGGATTGTCGCAAAAGAGTTTATTTTGCCCTTGAGAAATATTTGCCCTCACAAAATTTAGCGCCAAAAAACCTCCACAAAGCAATGCATTATGCTGCCCTAGGGTCGGGAAAAAGAATTCGACCTATTCTAGTATATAGTGCTGGAAAAGCTTTGGGTGTTGAGTTAAATATTTTAGATAATCCAGCATGCGCGGTAGAGTTAATTCACGCTTACTCACTTGTTCATGATGACCTTCCCGCAATGGATAATGACGATCTTCGTCGAGGAAAACCGACTTGCCATAAAAAATTTGATGAGGCTACCGCCATTCTTGTAGGCGACGCTCTGCAGTCACTAGCTTTCAGCGTGCTGTCGGATGAGAGCTACCTAAGTAAATCTCCACAATTAAAAATAAAAATCGTAAACGAACTATCATCCGCAAGTGGTTCCGATGGTATGGCTGGAGGCCAAGCCCTTGACGTCGAGGCAGTTGGCTCAAAAATAGGAATAAAAGAGCTCGAAAATATACATTCCCATAAAACCGGGGCATTAATAAAAGCTAGTGTAAAAATGGGGGCCATGTGCGCAGATAATGTAGCAATCGATGATTTTTCGAGCCTCGAACAATATGCTACTTGCATAGGTTTAGCTTTTCAGGTCCGAGATGATATTCTCGATGTCCAGGGCAACGCAGAAACATTGGGCAAAACTGGAGGAAAAGATGCCGCTTCAGATAAGCCCACATATCCCTCTATTCTGGGTATGCAAGGAGCTCATAGTCTCTCAAAAACGCTTCTCGACAAAGCTTTACAGTCATTGAGCAATTTTGATAATCAAGCAGATCCGTTAAGATCAATTGCAAAATATGTAATTGAGCGACAAAAGTGAATAATTTACCCCACATTACTTACTGTTCTTACACTAGCTTCTATTTGAAACACCAGTCATAATAAAGATGGATGAAATTTTTATTAAAAATATGAGTTACACGAAAATATGAAATTAGTTTCAAAAAATGATACCGATGTTACTGAAATTGAAGATGTTCAGTCTAAGGCCGACACTCGACATATCGCCATTGACAAAGTGGGCATCAAGGATATTCAGCATCCAATTAAAGTGAAAGACCGTAGTGATGGTGAACAACATACAATAGCCACCTTCAATATGTATGTTTTTTTACCTCACAATTACAAAGGAACACACATGTCGAGATTCGTGGAAATACTCAATACCCACGAAAGCGAAATAACTGTTGATTCGTTTCAAAGTATATTGAAAGCAATGACCGATCGATTAGAGTCTGAAGAAGGCTACATCGAAATGAGTTTTCCTTACTTTGTGAATAAGAAGGCGCCGATCTCAAAGGTCGAGAGCTTAATGGACTATCAAATAACATTCATTGGCCAACTTAAAAAAGGCCAAGTCGACATGTCTATAAAGGTTATTGTTCCTGTAACAAGCTTATGTCCATGTTCAAAAAAAATATCTGATTATGGAGCCCATAACCAACGATCACATGTGACCGTAACAGTACAGACTAAAGAATTCATTTGGATTGAGGAGATAATCGACTTAGTTGAGAATGAGGCTTCATGTGAATTGTATGGGATGCTTAAACGGCCCGATGAGAAATACATTACCGAAAGAGCTTATGATAATCCAAAGTTCGTCGAAGACATGGTGAGAGATGTAGCTGCTCGTCTTAATTCAGATAAAAGAGTTTCAGCCTATACTGTCGAATCGGAAAATTTTGAATCAATTCATAACCATTCTGCATATGCTTTAGTTAAGAAAGAAAGATAAAAAAGATAAAGATTATTAAATTTTTTTAGAAAAACTAAAACACTAGCAATAATATATTCAGAATAACCATCGATATAATTCCAGCTAAAATATCATCTAACATAATCCCTGCCCCACCCTTTACATTTTTATCAACCCATCCTATCGGCCAAGGTTTTAATATATCGAAAAATCTAAATAATAAAAATCCTATTAAAATCCAAATAAATTCTCTGGGAGACCCAATCATAGTAATCAAGAAACCTGTTATTTCATCCCACACAATACCTGGATGATCTTCTACACACATATCTTTTGATGTTTTCTGGCAAATAAAAATGCCTAATAATAATATACATAGAGTAATGAAAAGATAGCTCCAAAAATTAAGCAATGATAAAAAGTAGAATATTAAAACAGCCAACAGTGTCCCAGCGGTACCTGGAGCGACTGGAGTACAGCCAACACCTCCACCAAAAGCTAAAAAATGAATAGGATTTTTTAGATTAGGCCTTGGATAATCGAATTTACTTGAAGTGCTCATAACCAGCTAAATTACTTAAAATATTACCATTAGAATCAATTATTTTTATCCCTGGCTCTTGATCAACGTTTCCAATTTCTGTAATTAAAACATCTAAGTCTTCTGATTCCTCTAAGAATTTTGACCTTAATTTCGCAGGAATTGTAAAAGCCAACTCATAATCATCTCCTGAGGATAAAGGCACAGACCAATCATAGGTTTTTTCTACGTAACTTTTTACCTCATTAGAAAGGGGGATCTGATTTAGGTTTATTGTCATTCCTTTCTCTGTTTTATCGCAAAGATGATTTAGATCTGCATAAAGCCCATCCGAAATATCTATAGCAGATGCATCATATGAGCGGAGAGCAACCCCTAATTCCACTCTCGGAGTTGGTCGATCTAGTCGATCTTTTAAATAAAGTAACGAAGAATCGGGAAAGTTTATTTTATGATTTTTTAATAAAGCTAATCCCGCATCACCTAATGTCCCACTTACAAATACGCTATCGCCAATACTTGCTTTATCTCTCTTTAATGCTTTTTCTTTAGGGACAAATCCATGTAATTGAATTGAAATCGAAAGAGGTCCTTGTGTTGTATCTCCACCTATTAGCTGCACCTTAAATTTACTCGCTAAGTCAGAAAAACCCCGCATAAATTCAGATAACCAAGTCGTATTTATTTCAGGGATAGTAATACAAAGTGTTGCCCACGCCGGTGTGGCGCCCATTGCCGCTAAATCACTTAAATTTACAGCAAGAGCCTTGTAGCCAATAGATTGAGGATTTGTATTTTTAGAAAAATGCACTCCTGATACAAGAGTATCAGCAGTTATTGCTAGTTGTTGATCGCAAGGAACATCTAATAACGCACAATCATCTCCGATACCCAAGGAAACATCCTCTCTTTGGGATGTTGCAAACTTGAAATATTTATTTATTAATTCAAATTCCCCAAGCATCAGATAAATTTGTTATTTAAATAATTTCATTTACAGTAGATTTCCCAGGAAGGCTCATACTTTTTACAAATTTATCCAATACTCCATTTACAAATTTATGTCCTTGATCTGCACCAAATATTTTTGCCATCTCAATTGCCTCATTTATGACTACTTTATAAGGAACCTCAGTCTGCGAGGTAAGTTCGTATACCCCCAATCTAAGTATTGCTCTTTCAACTGGATCAATGCTCTCTATTGCTCTATCGATATATAGTTTTATGGTTTTATCTAAAAGCAAAAAATCATTTGATACACCCACCACTAATTGACGAAAATAATTATAATCAACTTCTCTTTTTTCATTACTGTTGTATAGGTGATCGATAATCTCATCAATATTTTGACCAGCCATTTGCCACTGATATATGGCCTGAATGGCAAGAAACCTTGCTGTGCTGCGCGAACCACTCACTCTAATTCCCTGATTAAATTAACCATCTCTACAGCTGCCGCAGCTGCCTCAGACCCCTTATTTCCTGTATTTTCTCCTGATCTCTCCACTGCCTGCTCAACGCTATCAACAGTAAGTACTCCAAATGAAACGGGCATTCCATATTTTAGCGAAGTATGACTCAAGCCTTTGACACACTCATTTGCGACATACTGAAAGTGTGGCGTTTCACCACGAATCACTGCCCCTAATGCGATGATTGCATCATATTTTTCTTTCTTAGCGATCTTATCAATAGCCAAAGGTATTTCAAACGCACCTGGCACTCTTACAATATCGATATCTTCATTCATTGCCCCATATTTACGTAAAGAATTTATTGCTCCCGCTTCCAAATTATCTACTATATGGCTGTTCCACTTTGCTATCACCAGACAAAATCTAGATTTTGAAATTTTCAATTCCCCTTGTATTTCTCTAATATCCATCGATCATTCATCACTTTCAGTATTTACAAATTCAGTTACCTCTAAATCAAATCCAGAAATTGCATATAAATGTTTTGGTGCGCTCATTACTCTCATTTTTTTTACTCCTAATTCGGTTAATATCTGAGCCCCAACTCCTATAGTTCGTAAGTCCTCCTCATCTTTAGAGGGTTTAGTATCAGTGGATTTTTCCTGGGAACTTATATGTTTTAGCTCTTCAATACGATTCACGATATCGCGCGCGGTATCATAATTACGTAATACAACAATAACTCCTTCACCCTCCGAAGCAACTTGGCTCATAGAAGATCGTAATGGCCATCCACACTCATTTGTACTCTCAAATAAGTCGCATAGCGTATTCTGTACATGTACTCTAACTAAAGTTGGTCGTTTTGGACTGATATCGCCCTTAACAAGAGCTAAATGAATTTCATTTCCAACGATATCTTGAAAAGCCACAAGGCGAAAATCCCCATGCTCTGTGGACAAATTAGCATCACTTACAAGCTCTACTGTTTTCTCGTTCTTTATTCTATATTGTATTAAATCGGCAATAGTTCCAATTTTTAAATTGTGTTTTTCAGCAAATAGTTCCAAGTCAGGTCTACGCGCCATAGTTCCATCGTCATTTAAGATCTCAACAATCACGGATGAAGCTCTAAATCCAGCAAGCCTTGCCAAGTCACAGCCTGCCTCTGTATGGCCTGCTCTCACTAGGACTCCTCCAGGCTGCGCCATCAAAGGAAAGACATGTCCTGGTTGAATTAAATCTTGTGGTTGAGCTTTCTCAGATACAGCAGCTAAAACAGTTGTTGCTCTATCAGCTGCAGAAATGCCGGTAGTTACTCCTTCTGCAGCCTCGATGGAAACGGTAAAATTTGTTGACTCAAGTTGGTTATCAGTAGTCACCATAAGGGGCAATCTCAACTGTCGACAATGATCTTGGCTCATAGTGAGACAAATTAACCCTCGGCCATAGCGAGCCATAAAATTGACTGAATCGGCGGTTATTTTTTCAGCAGCCATTACAAGGTCTCCCTCGTTTTCTCTGTCCTCGTCATCCATGATGACAACCATTTTGCCCTGACTGAGATCGTCTATAATTTCTTCTATGCTGTTAAGTGTCATATGAATATTTTCTGTAAACTTTCAATGGAATATCGAATGTTACCAGTATACTAAAGAGTATAGGTAATAAAATATGGCTTATCTTTTTCTTTATTAAAAAATAAATACTTTTCTGAAGCTTTCATGTAATTTATTAATCCAACTCTGGATGCAATTATTGAAAATTACTTTAAATGCACCTTGAGGAGCATAATCCTAGGATCTAATACCTTCTTTTAAGTAATCTAATTACTTTTACTCTGCATTAATCGCTCAAGGTACCTAGCTAATAAATCAACTTCTAGGTTAACTTCAGACCCTTCTGTATACTCTGATAATATAGTTTCTTTTAAAGTATGAGGAATAGCGTTGAAAGAAAATATTTGGTCCTTAATGGAATTAATAGTTAGGCTCACCCCATCAACCGCAATGGATCCTTTTTGAGCAATATATTTTTGAAGATTAATCGGTGCACTTACATCAAAACGAATAGATCTGGAATCCTCTTCCTTTTTTATAATTGTACCAAGACCATCAACATGTCCAGAAACAAGATGGCCCCCAAGACTAGAGGACAACATCAGAGATTTTTCTAAATTAACATTACTACCTACTTTAAGATTGCCCAAACTTGTAAGAGAAAGTGTTTCGTTAGATACATCAACAAAAAAACTTTGATTTGTAATTTTAATTGCTGTCAAACATACCCCATTCACAGACACACTGCTCCCTATATCAAGGTCCTTTAGATCTAGGCTCCCAGAAAAAATTTCACAATGCAAATCACCAGAAATTTTTTCCATTGATTGAATAGATCCTAAAGCTTGTATAATACCAGTAAACATCAAAAACTAACCTTTTATAAAAGACAAACAAATAGCTAAAATTTTTTTATTAAAGCTTTATTATTGGAAAGTATAGAACAGCTTCATGTCTTCTCCAATCATACGAACATCTTTTAAATTTAAATTAAATTTATCTGAAATTTTCTCTAATTCTGGAAGAAAGAAAGAATCTTTTCCATTATTTCCCATGATACTTGAAGACTTATAGACTATCATTTCATCTACAATTCCCTCTTGAACAGCTGAGCCGGCTAAAGTTGAGCCACATTCAAAAAGTATTTCATTTTGTTCCATTTCCGCCAATACATTTAAAAGAACTTTAAGGTCTAACCCGAGTGAGGCAGTTGGAAGATGAATCACATTCACATCGGACTGTTTTAAGGACTCTATTTTTTTTTGATCAGCATTCTCTCCAACAGCGACAAGCTTTTTTCCAGGCAAAGTCAATATTCGCGAAGCCAAAGGAACTCTTGCATCAGAATCTAAAATTACTCTTAATGGCTGGATATTTTCATCATCAATTTGCGAAGTCTTAAGAACTGGAGGTCTTATATTTAAAGAGGGATTATCAAATAGTACAGTGTTAATGCCAGTGATGACAGCAGAACTACGAGCACGAAGCTTTTGCGCATCTAGCCTTGATTCTTCGCATGTAATCCATTTGCTCTCTCCATTTGACATGGCTGTCTTTCCATCAATGCTCATAGCTAACTTGAGTCTCACATAGGGCCTTTGATTCTTCATTCTGCTAATAAAGCCACAATTCAATGCTCTTGCTTGATCTTCTAACGGTCCCAAAAAAACCTTAATCCCAGCCTTCTCAAGTTGTTTGAACCCATTTCCTTTGACTTGAGGATTTGGATCCTCCATTGCTGCAATAACGCTTGATATGCCGGCTTTTATCAATAAATCTGTACAAGGTGGGGTTTTCCCCTCATGGCAACAAGGCTCCAATGTTACGTAAGCCGTAGCCCCTTTAGCTTTTTCGCCTGCCTCCAAAATTGCTATTTTTTCAGCGTGCTCGGTACCAGCTTTTTTATGAAAACCCTCACCAATAATCTTTCCGTTATTTACTATCACACAGCCAACTCTTGGGTTTGGTTTCGTTGTATAAAGACCTTTTTTGGCTAACTCAAGTGCTCGAGCCATGAATTGATAATCTTGATTATCGGTTTTTAACAGCATCACTTATCCAGTAAATCCATTTGCTTTTTACGAATCTCGGGTGATGGCTCCCGTCTTAATCTTTCTATTTCTTCGCTAAAAGCATTTACATCCTCAAACTGCCTGTATACTGAGGCAAACCTGACAAAAGCCACTTGATCAAGGGCTTTCAATTCAATCATGACCAATTCACCGATATAAAATGACGAGATCTCTCCCTCTCCACCAGCCATTAATTTCCTAGTGATATGGTTAATCGCAGCATCGACATCTTCGGTGGCAACCGGGCGTTTTTCTAGAGCCCTATCTATGCCAGCACGTAATTTACGACCATCAAAATTAACACGGCGGCCATCGCTCTTAACAACTCTTGGTAAATTTAATTCAGCAGATTCAAATGTCGTAAACCGCTCGTTACATATTGTACATTCTCGACGACGTCTAACTTGATCCCCGTCTCCATGTAATCGAGAATCAACAACCTTAGTATCGAGCGCTCCACAGAAAGGACAACGCACAAGTCACCTTTGGTAAACTGGATATCTTGCACAAATATTCAAAACTTTCTCCTTTACTAACTTTATAAACTCATCAGAGCCCTTATTATCAACAATATCACACATCCAGTTTGCTAGCTCTTTACACTCATTCTCACAAAACCCTCTTGTTGTCACTGCGGGAGTTCCTACCCTAATACCAGAGGTAACAAAAGGTGATTGTGGATCATTAGGAACAGCATTCATATTGACCGTGATGTTTGCAGCACCGAGCCAGCTGTCGACGTCTCTTCCTGTCAATCCTTTATCGATAAAACTCACTAGAAATAAATGATCATCTGTACCGCTGGAAACGACATCAAAACCGCGATTCATGAACACTTTAGCCATCACGCGCGCATTGGCTATTACCTGTTTTTGATAATCAACAAACTCAGGCTCCATTGCCTCCTTAAAAGCAATAGCTTTGGCTGCAATTACATGTTCCAAGGGCCCTCCCTGACCCCCCGGAAAAACTGCGGAATTAAGCTTTTTTTCTAGCTCTGGATTAGATTTAGCTAGTATCAATCCAGATCTTGGACCTCTGAGGGTTTTATGCGTTGTAGTAGTTACAACGTCTGCTATTTGTACCGGGCTGGGATAAACACCTGCTGCTACTAAACCGGCAATATGGGCCATATCTACAAGAAGATACGAACCCACTAAATCAGCTATCTCTCGGAATTTCTCCCAATCAACAATCCTCGAGTATGCCGAAAAACCTGCAATAATTAATTTGGGCTTGTGCTCAATTGCAAGCATTTTGACCTGCTCGTAGTCTATCTCTCCGGTTTTCGAATCCAACCCGTATTGCACCGCATTGTACATTTTTCCAGAAAAATTTGGCTTTGCTCCATGAGTGAGATGGCCACCATCCGCGAGGGCCATTCCTAATATTGTATCGCCTGGCTGACACAAAGCCATGAACACGGCAACATTTGCTTGAGAGCCAGAATGTGGCTGTACGTTTGCATAATCGGCATTGAAAAGCTGCTTAGCTCTGTCGATTGCTAATTGTTCTGTCACATCGACATGTTCGCAACCACCATAGTAACGTTTTCCAGGATAACCCTCGGCATATTTGTTAGTCAATGCGCTCCCTTGCGCCTCCATTACTCTCGGGCTAGTATAATTCTCTGAAGCTATTAATTCGATATGCTCTTCTTGACGAGTGAGCTCAGCATCCATTGCAGCTTGTACGTCGCTATCATAACCCTCTATTTTCATGTTTCTTTCAAACATATTTAGATACCATCATCGCCGAATAAAATTACTATTGCCCTATAGTTTACCCGAATATGGCCCCGGTCTACCCCACCCAAAACCATGACATCCGCACTTTTTGTTCACAAAAGGAAAGGGGCTGCTTTTGCAGCCCGAAAGCATGGGGTGGGTAACGAGACTCGAACTCGCGACGACCGGAATCACAATCCGGGGCTCTACCAACTGAGCTATACCCACCATAAAACTCACAAATATGGCGC
>MDTD01068594.1_pt1 | contig 14679 bp, 10 predicted proteins | sample 811221 | NCBI WGS metagenome assembly MDTD01 (sample SAMN05326646, study PRJNA326480) | marine metagenome | isolation source: seawater | place: Pacific Ocean: South West | collected 2011
ACATTGGTGATCATCTCACGGGCATAGGTGTCGAAAACTTTCGAGCGTCCCTGGTCAAACACCGCCAATTGACTGAATGCGGATAAATCCAATTGGGCAGCAAAATCCTGATGCTGTTGTTCGGAAATCCCGGGGGGCATCATCTCAACTGGCATGTCACCTGAGATGGGCAATGGTGGAAAGGCCGGTTGATCCGGGAGTGTGTTACCGGCTGGTTCCTGTCGGACTTGTGCGGCCAGATGTGGCGTGTTGGCAAGTAAACATGCTGTGATCACACATAGCAGTATGCGCACGAAGCGTTGCGTTTGGGATGTTGAACTTTCACTTTTCATGAGGTCTCCGAAAGTTCAGTGTCTTTGCGTTGCTGTTGTATTTTACGCTTGGTCCGACGTAACAGGGCGGGCTTGATGTAAAAAGCCCATGGGATACCCAGGACAATCAAGCAGGCACCGATAAAGATGATGTGGATGCCCACGTTGTTGCCGATGCCGAGGATGACATAGCGCTGCTGGAAAAGGTAGCGACCATTTTCGTCATGCACATCATTTTGCGGGTTGGAACTGTCACCGGGATCCCAACCGGTCTGGCTGATCTTGATCCGGCCGGACATCATGGGGTTATTCAATCGCGCGACATCGGTGTAGGTGGTGTTGTCAGGATAATGCAGCGTAATCTCAGAATAAAAGTCACGGGGCATATGACTGCCGGGATAGGGGATCATGGCAAAGTCGCCCAGTGTCATGCTAAAGGGCAAAGGGCGTTGTTGACGACTGAAACACAGATCGACCTTGCCGATCGTGGGGATGTCCACGGTGATGGGGCGGTTCTCATCGTTGGCAATGCCCGGCTCGGGATAACGCATGTGAGATAGCCAGATGCGACGCTGCCAGGTTTTGCCATCGGGTAAGTCCATGGCCAGGTCGACCGGGAGCAGCGCGTTGAGATATGTGCCTTCCTCTTTGCTGATGCGTTTACTTTTGAGAACGGGGACGGGGATGAACGTCTGTCGTGCGTTAGGAAGGTATCGGATGATCTGCACCCATAGGCTATGTTTTTGGAAGGTTGCAACGGGGAAGCGGTCATCCGTCAGTGGCACCTGCATCACTTCGCGTCCGGGAAGACAGATCAGCAGCACAAATGCAGGCTTGGTCGGATCAGGTTGAATGAGATAGAACCGGCTGATGTTGGTTTGCTGCTTGTTGGCAGATTCTTTGAGTTGATCAATCTGCTTTTCAGTCAGACCCAACAGGTATTGCACCTTCCAGTTATTGCCTTGTAGTGAAGCATCCATCGCGGAGTTGGCAACGAGCGTTTTACTGGTGACACTCGGGCCATTTTCCCCGGTAAGAAGTTGGACCTGTAAAGCAGGATTGGGGGCGGTCAACGGATCGTTGAGCCATGCCGTCTGGAGTTTTGCGTAGGCGAGAAAGCCGGGAATCGTCACACGTAGTTTGTCACCAAAACGCTCCTTGAACCCTTTGACTTGGTGAAGCTTGAGATTCAACGCATTCGTCTGCGGGTCATAGTCGTTATACCGTGGCAAATTCGGCAGGGGGATGCTTAACTTCGCATCACCAACGGTGAAAAACAGGGCGGGTGTCACTGCGTCATAGAACGTGTTGACAGGGCCCGAGAGGGGTTGGTCATCACGCCAGAGGATGGTGTCACCTTCCTGCTTGGCTTGGCCGTAGAACATGCTGCCGATGGCAAGGATGACGATACCGGTGTGGACGCTCAGGACGCCGATATTCACGAATTTAAATTCAATACGTCGGATCGTCGCCCAGATCATGTTCAGGACGAAGAAGCCAAGCAGCAGTTGCATCGGCCACCAACTGAAGAACTCCAGTTCGGTCATCTCAAAATAACGCAGTCGGTAAATGACGGTGGTGTGGTAGTGATCAAACCAGTCGATGGCCATGATCAGACGCCTGGTCATGAAGACGCCCATGCCTGCGATGGCAATGCCCAGCCCGAGCATGGCAAGGCCTATTAGCCATTGCTTGCGACCTGCCCGCCATGCGCCCATGCAGGCGATGAACAGGGGGATGAGAATTGTCAGACCGATGAGCACGGTTTGAGCGAGCATGCCCAGGGGGACGGAGCCAATGATGCCGTAGCAGACAATCAGCAGCAGGAGAATGACTGCCAAGGTGATGCTGGAGAACGCGCGCGTGAGTTGCTTGAGCAGCCAGGGCAGCTTCTGGTCACGTTGGCGGATGCGTTGGTATTTCAGACTCACGAATACCGTCCTTGGTGCGTGTGGACATCAGTTCATACATGGTAACCGATGTTGGCTGTCAACAACCTTGTTTCAGGTCAAGGTTTTGAGATCCGTTGGGAAAGCAAGGAGTCGTGAGAAAACCGTTTGTGGTTTAGCGTGTTGGCGAGATTGGGTAAGTAAATGGAAAACGAACGTTTCATGAAGCGCTAAGTCGCAAGCGGTTTACTTGGACTTCTTTTTCATCTCACGGACATGTCGCAGCGATGCCAACTCCGGAAGGTCTTTGTCGAGTTTGGGTGTGCCGATGCGTTGGGATAGGTAGATGCCTGAGTGACCACTGAAGAGATACGCGATGAAACAGCCAGCAGCGAGATAGACTACGTGCTGCGGGCCGAATAGTTCGATGCCCATGATGGTGCAGGCCAATGGCGTGTTGGTTGCACCTGCAAAGACAGCGACGAAACCGATGGCAGCAAACAAGTCGACGGGAGCGCCTAACACCCAGGCGCACGTGTTCCCTAATGCTGCGCCGATGAAGAATAACGGCGTGACTTCGCCACCTTTGAATCCAGCACCCAGTGTCACTGCTGTGAATAACAGTTTCCACCACCAACTCAGTGGTGTAGCGCCACCATCGGTAAAGCAACTGACAATACTCACACCACCGTCGGGATTGGTGACACCCAGGCCAAGATAATCACGTGTCCCCAGCAGGTAGACCATGCCGATGACGAGAAAGCCGCCGATGAAGGGGCGGATCATGGGAACTTTGATGAACTTTTTGAACACCTTGCCGATGCCATGGGTGAGTTCGGCAAAGCACATGCTTGCCAGACCGAAGGCGACACCAGCAATCATGACTTTCAGAAGCAGCAGCCAATCCAGATGAGCGATCAAGCCGGAAGGATCGACCGCGTGCATACTGGGGACGAAATATGTTTGATGGCTAATGTGTGCCCAAGTTAGAAATAATTGACAGGCCCAATCGCTGACAACGCTGGCAATCAAGCAGGGGATCAGTGCATCGTAGCTCATGCGGCCGATTGCAAGGACTTCCAGTGCAAAGACCGCGCCGGTGAGGGGTGTGCCGAAGACACCGCCGAAGCCTGCAGCCACACCGCAGATGAGCATGGTGCGGACATCGGGTTGATTAAGCCAACGCAGCAAGGGGGATCGTGTCATGGCTGAGGCAATCGCACCACCCATTTGGATGGCCGTACCTTCACGCCCCGCTGAGCCCCCGAAAAGGTGGGTTGCCACCGTGCCGATAAGTACCAGCGGCGCCATCCGAGCCGGGACACCGCCGCCTGCTTCGTGGATTTCGTCCATGACCAGGTTGTTGCCTGCCTCGACGGTCTTACCTAACCATTGATACATTGCCCCAATGGCAAGACCACCGACAGGCAATAGAAACAGCAGCCACGGGTTGGCATGCCTTGTGTCCGTCGCTTCATGCAGTGACCACAAAAACAGCGCGCATGCAGAGCCCACAAGTAACCCAACGAGTCCAGCAAGCATGGACCATTTGAGCACGTACTTGCCCAGCGATATGTGATCTTTGAAATTCAGGCGAATCAAAAACAGGCCTCCAATATCTCACCAATTTAGTCTGATCACAGCATTACTGCCACTGGGGTAGCGCTGCCCATGACTGTCTTGCGTACCGTTTATGTTCCAAGCGGGCCGCGTTGTGTCAACGCTGGCTTGAGCAAAGCTCAAAATCAATGTTGCGTGTAATGTATGGAGCTTGAGCGAAGCGAGCCTGAAGTCTAACACGCACATTAAGCAATCTTCGAAATATCAGATCAACACAGGCGTTCTGAATCCGATGACCTGCGGTAAAATGTAGCAACCCACCTGTTGCATGTTCTTTTTCTCTTGCGTGCATTGCATTTTCAACGATACTCAAAATAAGCAAGCTGTTCTTGCTGGCACAACCCAAACGGATTGCAACGTTCTATCAAGGTGAAAACGAAAAACCCTATAAAACAAGTAAAAAAGACCTGTTTTTCTTTATATGAAAATTTCATTATTAGTTTGAAAAAACAGGGGATATCAACTGGATTACTACCTTGCGGTTGATATCATGACTTCCCTTAAGCAAAAATTTTGACTGACGTGTCAACCTTATTTCCCGCTTAGAGCAAGGAGCTCATGTTCATGGCTGCCTCAACCAACACAGAGGTTCCCCAGTCCAACAAACCGACTGAGGAATTGGCATCGGCTGTCATCCGTTTCGCTGGCGACTCCGGCGACGGTATGCAGTTGGCAGGGACGCAATTCACCGATACCTCCGCGATTTTCGGTAACGACGTGGCGACGCTTCCCGACTTCCCCGCAGAAATTCGCGCGCCTGCCGGCACGGTCGCAGGTGTCTCGGGTTTCCAGATCAACTTTGCAGCGTCCGACATCCACACCCCCGGTGATGAAGTCAACGCGTTGATCGCCATGAACCCAGCTGCTTTCAAAGCTCACATTGATGACGTTCAACAGGGTGGCATCATTGTGGTCAACGAAGATGAATTCACCAAGATCAATCTTCGTAAAGCCGGTTATCCCGAAGGCTACAACCCACTGGACGATGAAAAGTACGACAACAAGTACCGCATCACCAAGGTGCCCATCACCCGACTCAACGAAGAAACACTTTCAGACACCGGCATGTCCGCCAAGGACGTCGGTCGCTGTAAGAACATGTTTGCTCTGGGGCTGATCTACTGGCTGTATCAGCGTCCCATCGACACGACCGTCAGTTATCTCGAAGACTACTTCGGCAAGAAGAAGAAACTTCCCGCCGTCGCCGAAGCCAACGTCAAAACCCTCAAGGCCGGTTACTTCTTCGGTGAGACCACTGAAATGTTCCCGGTACGGTTCCATGTTGCCCGCGCACCTGTTGCTCCGGGTAAGTACCGTAAAATTGGCGGTAACGAAGCCACTGCCATGGGCCTTGCAACCGCTGCCCAACTCGCTTCCAAGACGCTGGTCTACTGCTCGTATCCGATTACCCCGGCATCCGACGTGCTTCACAGCCTCGCTGCCATGCGTAACTTCGGCGTCAAGACCTTCCAGGCTGAAGACGAAATCGCAGCCATGTGTGCTGCCATCGGTGTTTCGTTTGCAGGTCAACTCGGTGTCACCGGTACTTCCGGCCCGGGCTTGGCGCTCAAGTCCGAAGCACTGAACCTCGCGTTGATGATGGAACTGCCCGTGGTCATCATCAACGTCCAGCGTGGTGGTCCTTCAACCGGCCTGCCAACCAAGACCGAACAGTCCGACCTGCTTCAAGCGCTTTATGGTCGTAACGGTGATAGCCCCGCAGTCGTCATCGCCGCCCAATCGCCTGGTGACTGTTTCAATACCGCCATCGAAGCATCACGCCTTGCCATCAAGTACATGACCCCGGTGATCATGCTTACTGACGGTTACATCGGCAACGGTGCGGAGCCTTGGCGTATTCCCAATGTCGAGGACCTTGAACCCATCGAAATCACCCACCCGGTGTATGATGAAAATGTTGAGTGGCATCCGTATCAGCGTGATGAAAACCTTTCGCGTCCCTGGGCTATCCCCGGCACCAAGGGCCTCCAGCACCGCATCGGTGGTTTGGAAAAAGCACACATCACCGGTAACGTCAGCTACGACTTTGAAAACCACCAATTCATGACCGACCTGCGTCGCATGAAGGTTGAAAAGGTCGCTGACTCTGTTCCCGACCTGAAGGTTCATGGCGAAGAATCCGGCGACCTGCTGCTCGTGGGCTGGGGCGGTACTTACGGTTCCATCCTCACCGCGACGGATCGTGCCCAGGCTGCAGGCAAGAAGGTCTCCTGCATCCACCTGCGTCACCTCAACCCGATGCCCAGGAACCTCAAATCCATCCTTGGCAACTTCAAGCAGATCCTGGTGCCTGAACTTAACACCGGTCAGCTCCGCATGATTCTGCGTGGCAAGTTCCTTGTCGATGCACGTGGTCTGAACAAGATCGCAGGCAAGCCGTTCCTCGTCGAAGAAATCGAAGATGCCATCAAGATCGTTCTGGCTGGCAAACTCGGTGATCGCGAGTATCTCACGCCACGTCTGCACAAGGTGGATATCAACGATCAGGATATCGATCTTGCCAAGTTTGGAATTAATGCCGTTCGCTTGTAAACCGCAAACCGCCTTGGGTGTACAACTACAACACAGTGACACCCGTTAATGCAGAGGAATCCTCTCATGCCCGATAAAGAACTCAACGTACTTAAACCCAAAGATTTCGCATCCGACCAGGACGTCCGTTGGTGCCCTGGTTGTGGTGACTACGCGATTCTCAACCAGGTCCGACGCATTTGCGCCAAGATCGGTCAGACCCGTGAAAACTCCGTCTTCATCTCCGGCATCGGTTGCTCAAGCCGTTTCCCGTACTACATGGAAACCTACGGCATGCACTCGATCCACGGACGTGCTCCAGCATTTGCCTCCGGCGTGAAGCTGGCGAACCCCGGCCTCGACGTCTGGCAGGTCACCGGTGACGGCGACGGCTTGTCCATCGGCGGTAATCACCTGCTGCACGTGCTGCGTCGTAACTTTAACATCAAAATCATGCTCTTTAACAACCGGATTTACGGTCTGACCAAGGGCCAGTATTCCCCGACATCCGAAGAAGGCAAGAAGACCAAGTCTTCACCGATGGGTGCCATCGACATGCCACTCTCACCTTTGAGTGTCGCCTTGGCTGCCGAAGCCAGCTTCGTCGCCCGTGCGGTGGACGTGGATAAAGACCTTGGCAATGTTCTGGAACGTGCAGCCAAGCATGAAGGTTCGGCCTTTGTCGAAATCTACCAGGACTGCAACGTCTTCAACCATCATGCCTTCAAGTATGCCACCGACAAGGACTCCAAGGAAGATCACATTCTCCGCCTGGAACATGGCAAGCCCATGATCTTCGGTAAAGACCGTGATAAAGGTATCTGGCTCGACGGTAACCGTAAGCCCCGCGTCGTGGAACTGGGTAAAGGTATCCAGGCAGACGACCTGCTTTTCCATGATGAACATGACGAGTCGCTCTCGTTCCTGCTCTCACGTATGACCTATCCTGAGTTCCCCGAACCCATGGGTGTGTTCTACCAGATCGAAGACGAATGCTACGAAAACCTGCTGCAGAAGCAGGTCGACGATGCCATCGAAGCCAAGGGTAAACCTGACCTTCAGGCACTCTTTAACTCCGGCGACATCTTCGAAGTCAAATAAGACTTCAAACCAACCAATCAAAAGAAAACCGCGTGCGAATCCTACGATTCCCACGCGGTTTTTTTGTTTTGATCAACGCAGGTTATTGCAAATTGCACCCACATACTGGAACTAAAGCCCGGGGGGGCTAACCCCCGGGACGTTGCGTTAACAAATGCGCAGCAACCTCATTAACTCACAACCCTTCCATCACTTCTCCTCACTGCCAAACTGCACATCCACCATCCAATGCCGATTTTCATCCGCGACAATGAACGCAAACTCATGAGGTACCCGTGTCGGGCGGATCAATTGCACCGTCACGCGATGCCAACCCGCTTTGGCATTTTCGATCACCGGCGTATTCACACTGCATCGATGAATTGCCGGATTAAACCGCCTGCCATGCGTCTGTTCGTAAATCAGTTTGCCATCCACCCAGAGCTTTACGCCACCTTCCCAGACCGGCAAAATGCGAAAGCTTCGATCTTGGGGTAACTGTACATTGGTCTGCAATATCAGTGTGTCCGGCTGCGTGTTGGGCCAGATCGCAGGCAAGTTGAAAAACGCACCATCAGCAAAAATATGCTCCGACGCATCAGTCATCTGTGGCTCAGTTTCAAGCAGTGCATTCTTGGACATCGTCTTGAACTTAACCGGAACCTGATAGGGCGACTTGATTGGCTCAATCACCGGCAAGTTAAACGGCCTGTCAATCGTTGGTAGATCAGTCATGTCATCAGCCTGCTCAGCCAATTTCATCACGCGATCCGTTAATTCATAAACATCCTTGGGCGCATCAAAACCAAACACGCCCTTGCTCGTCACCACATTGGTGGCAATGTCCACCTTGGCGTTGGCAAAGATGTACTCCGCGCCTTGGATAATGCCAATGATCGATCCCGCTGTTGCAGCCGTACAGTCCACGTCATAGCCACATGCCGATGCATCGAGGATACATTTAAGAAAGTCACCGCCACCATAAAGCAAGCCGGCAATGGTAAAGGTAATGTTCTGGACGCAGTCAGTGAAATTGTGATGCTGGAAGTCCGCCAGAATTTTCTCGCGGGTTTCACGCAGTGATTTACCATCAGCATGCAATTGGACGGTTAATTGCACCGCACGTTTCATCACACTGTGATCCGGGATAAAAGCCAAACCCTGGTCGATGATCTTGTGCAGGTCCGATTCCTCAAAGGCAATGGATTCCATACAGGCAAAGAGTACTTCACCCCAGACCGACTCATCCCAGTGATCAACCTGGGCATCCAGATACGCATAATAACCAGCGACTTCAGGCCGACCCGGGAAGATGCAGCCCCAGATTTCACTACGAATCGGCGAGCCCATGCCGTTGGTAAACCAGTTGTTGAAGATGCCGGTGGCCGGGGGCTTGAGTCCCATTTTCAGATTGGCCATCGCAACACCGTATTCATCAAACGGGAACTTGACGTGGTTAAGCCATGCATCACCCATGTCATCTGCTGTAATCCTTAGACCACGCTGTTCGAGTTGATGCAGCCAAACCAGTTGCAGGTCCAGATCGTCATTGTCGATATTGACCTTGGGATATTCGTAAGGCAGATCCAGGAAGTTGGTATTACCCTCAAGCGGTCCGCCGATGGTCCCACCAATGGATTTACCTATCCAGCAACCGAGCATTTTGTCTTTGTAATCCGTGCGAAGTGTCATGATGTGTGTCCTGTATGCGTGTAGTAGAACTAAACTGGAAACGATTCCAGTATTGCGGTATTTGTTTTATAAGTCAAGTATTATTGCCGCTGAAATTTGAATGTTTTACCAGATATATCTGTTGACATGTTTTTGAGGTAAGGTTTCCATTTACGTGTATGTAAAAGATGCCTATAATTGGATTTGATGACAAGAACCAAGCAGACAGCCAAGACCGGAATTGTTGCCATCGCCAAGGTTGCAGGTGTTGCGCCTTCGACGGTGTCCCGATTTTTCAATAACGGGCAGGTGTCCGCCAAGACACGGGCCAAGATTGAAAAAGCCGTTGAGAAAACCGGCTATCGACCTGATGCCCGAGCAGCATCACTACGTCGCGGCTCAACAAATCGCATCGGGGTGATTCTGCCTGACGCTGGGAATCCGGCATACAGTAATGCGATGCGTGTGTTTCATGACCAGCTTCGCGAGCATGGTTATTCGATGGTGCTAGGCTGCACCTATGGTTCGGTGGAGGAAGAACACAAGCTTCTGCAATTCATGCAACAGGATCATGTGGATGGCATCATTCTCTACACCTGTGAAGGTCCGCAGGATGATTTGAGTCATCAGACACTCAAGCAACTTTTCGATCAGAAAACGCCAGTGGTCTATGTGGGCAAGCAAAATCCACTCTTGCCAATGGATAATCTGAGTGTTGATAATCGACTGGGGATCACCAAGGCTGTGCGTTATCTCAAGCGAATCGGCAAGCGACATATCACATTTCTTTCCGGTGATACCTGTAACTGGGCTTATCAGCAGCGCGTGGATAGTTTCAAGCGTGCGATGAAAGCTGCAAAACTCAAGTGCCCCAGTCAAGCCATCCTGGCTCAGGGAACCTCATCCGTGGAGACCGGTGGTGCTTTACTCCCCAAACTCATGGAGCAGATGCCACAAACAGAAGCGGTTGTCTGTAGTAATGATCTGATGGCCATTGGGGCGATGTATGCAGCGATTCAGATGGGACTCAAAGTGCCTGAGAATCTGGCGGTGATTGGCTTTGACGATATCCAGATGGCAACGTTGGTCCGCCCACAGTTAACCACTCTCCGCCAACCCATCACCGAGATCGCCCAGCAGACCTGCCAATTTCTCTTGAATCGTTTGACTGGTATGTCGGATGAAAAAACGCCGCAAAGTCTGCTGATCGAACCTGAACTGGTGGTGCGGGAAAGTGCGTAAATCTTTTGTGAGATTTTATTTGCCCACTGACTTGTCAAGCTTCAAACAATCCGTATAATGATTCGCCTAATTGGTGCATGCCAACAAGGGCACCCATAGCTCAATTGGATAGAGCGGCGGTCTACGGAACCGCAGGTTTCAGGTTCGAATCCTGATGGGTGTATTTTTCATAAAAAGCTCCGAACCAGAGTCCAGGCTGATCGGGGCTTTTTTTACGCGCGAATTGTGTGTCATTGGCCTGTTATCGGTTGTTCTGCCGGTATTGGCCGGGGGCTTTGCCAGTGACTTGCTTGAATCGTCGTGAGAATTGCTGGACATCGGCAAATCCACATATCGCGGGCAGTGCTTTGAGCGGTAACTGTGAGTTGAGCAGCAGATCACAGGCATGTTCAATGCGCAATTCCGTTAACGCCTGGTAAATCGTCATGTCATAGTGTTCACGATAAACATGCCGCAGATAGTCGAGGCTGATGTCCAGGGCATTTGCGACTTGTTGAAGTTGCTGAATCTCACGCCAATGGGTCCGAAGATAGCTGTGTGCCATATCCGCCATTTCCTGTCGACGGGTGATGGGTTGGTTGCGTGGTTCAAAACGTTGTCCCAATCTCAGTATCTCCAGGAGAGCAGCGGTTAATCGGTGATCCGCAATTTGCTGTTCCTGAGCGGTCTGAGGTTTTGGCAAGGTGGATAGGGCCTTTAGCTCTGTAGCTGGATAATGATTGGGGGTAACAGGGTAGGAACAGGCATGGTTGATACGTCGCGTGAGTTGGCGATGGGCGGTGAAAAGGATGCAGCAGTCAATGCCATCGGTCTGCTGGTTTTGGCGATGGTATTCACCGATGGGCGTGATTTGAATCTCTGAGTCATTGAAGCGTAGATTGCCATAGGTATCCGTCAAAACCGTGCCTGCTCCGATCTGGTGGTAGACCAGTTCCATGGCATGATGCTGATGTCGACTGCCGGCTCCCTGCGGAACCTCTGCCTGCCAGCCAAGTGTGAATTGAGCCAAATTTGCCATTGCTTAGTTTCTGGTTATACGGATTGATCGCTTTTTCATTCTTATATCATAGCGATAAATATCTTAAATTGGCATGGTGATTTTTGCTAAAAGCCAGAATGGGTAAAAAATGAGCCGCTCTGGCCATGGATTAATAGGGCTATCCATTGCTATCCTTTTCTCATCACAAACGATCAAGAAAGGAATGGATTATGACTCGCGCACTTTGCTATGCCGCACCACGCCAAGCCAGTATTGTTTCATCAGATCAGCCCAAGGCACAGGGCAAAACCAGTATCGCCAAGACGCTGATGACTTCGATCAGTGCGGGTACGGAGATGGGTTTCTACCGCGGGACAGCGCCGCAGTTGTCGGGTGTCTGTGATCACAACGGTTTGTTTGCCACAAAGGAAAATGCGATCAGCTATCCGATGCAATCCGATAAGCCCGGCGTCTGGTGGATGGGATATTCTGCTGTCGGTGAGATTATGGAGGTTGGACCAGAGGAGACCGAACTGAAACTCGGGGATAAGGTTTGGTGTCAGACGGGGCATAAGACGTTTATGGCATCGGATAGCTTTCTGAAACTGCCCGATGATGTGGATGTTGAAAATGCGACGTTTCTGGCATTACTGAATATCACCTTCAACGGCATGCTTGATGCAGGGGTGAAGCTGCTTGATGATGTGGTGATTCTTGGGATGGGGACGTTGGGGCAGATGCTGCTTCAGATGTGTCAACACAGCGGCGCCAAAGTCATTGCTGTGGACTACCTGGATTCACGTCTGGAATTAGCATCCAAGTTTGGGGCGGATGTCACATTTAACCCTCAAAAACAGGGGGATTTGGGCCAATTCGTCCAACAACACACCAACGGACGCGGGGCGGATGTCGTCATCGAAGTTTCAGGGAACGTCAAGGCACTCAGTGATGCCATTCGTTGTGCATCAGTTGATGGGACGGTCACGGTGCTGTCATTTTATCAAGGTGGTGCAGACTCCCTGATGCTGGGCCAGGAGTTTCATCACAAACGGATTCGTCTGCGTTCATCCCAAATCAATCACATCAATCCTGCACTGAGTAACCTCTATGACAACCCAAGACGGCAGGATCAGGCATTACAACTTTTAACCATGCTTGATCTCAAGCCGTTGATCTCGCATCGTGTGGCGTTTGATGACCTGCCTGAAGCGCTTGGCATGATTGATCAGAACCCTTCGCAGTGTCAGTCGGTGGTGGTCACCTACTGAGTTGAGCAAAAATCGGTTATGTTGTTGATGGTTTTATTCAAATAATCTCAAACCCAAATGGATAGACAAATGAGTTCACTACGCATCGGATTTCTCGGGACTGGCTTTATCGCATCAACGCATGCCAAGTCGCTGGCCAAGTTGGATAGTGTCGAAATTACGGCCTTATGCAATCATCACATCGAAAAAGCACAGACCTTCAATGAAAAGTTTTGTGATGGCAAAGCGACTTGCTATGACGATTTTGACAAGATGCTAGATCAGGAAGAACTGGATGTGCTTTACGTCTGCCTGCCGCCCGGTGCTCATGACGGGCAGGTGGAAAAGGCAGCAGCCAAAGGCATTCACCTGTGTCTGGAAAAGCCGATTGCACTTACGGTTGAGCGAGCTCAGAGTATGTTTGATGCCGTGAAACAGGCTGGCGTGAAATGTCAGATCGGTCATCACATGCGTCATACAGCCCCTGCGATCAAACTCAAACAGATGCTTGAGGATGGCAGTGCAGGCAAGCCGCTGATGTTTCAAGGACGCTTCTTTGTCAACTGCCTGTTCCCCAAGTGGTGGCGTGATCCCAATGGTGGGGGTGGTCAACTCATTGAACAATCCATACACATTTACGACATGGCCCGCTATTTCATGGGCGAAGGTCAGTCTGCGTATGCTCAGACGGATAACCTCAACCATCAACACTATGACGACTACAAAGTCGATGACGTCAGCGCTGCTGTGATCCGCTTTGCCAACGGCTCGGTTGCCAGCATCTGCGCTTCGAATGTCGCTGAGCCCAAAGGTGGCGAAATTGATTTCACCATGATGTGTGAAAAGGTCTATGTCGCATTTGAAACGATCGATAAGGCAACTTTCGTCTATCATGACGGTAAACCCAGCGAAGAGATCGATGGGGATGTCCGCAAGGAAGTCATCGTTTCTGAGCACAATTGCTATGACGAATTGAACCGTAATTTCATAGCTGCGATCACTGACGGAGAAGCATTGCGGTCAGGCATTGAAGATGGCCTTGAGAGTCTACGGATGGTCCTGGCATGTGCGCAGTCAAGTAGGACGAATCAACCTCAGCAACTCTGAGAAGTAAGACTATATGGCATGATCGTCAAAACGGACGTCTAAAACCTATTCTCAAAACCTTTGCCACTCGCTATGCTGTGAGTGGCATTTTTCATTATCCCATTCCCGTCGACAAAGGAGACTGTTTTGAGCCAGGAAAAAGAGCAAAAGACCGCACAGACACTGGGCAAGGGTTTACTGATCATCATCTGGATCACGTCCATTTTCATGGTCATGATCATGAACGATATCAAAGCCAACCTTGAGCAGATCAACAACAAACTCCAAAGCGTGGTTCGCAGTAACTATGCCAACAATCCTGCACGGATGCAGATTATTGATGCCAAGGACGGGAAGACGATCGTTTATACCATCCAGCAGGTACCGGATCCTGAAGACGAAGAAATGATGGATGAAGCGATGGGTAAAGAGACAGAGCAAGAAACTCCCGAAGCTGCTACCGCTGAGTAATCGCGGACAACATGACAAATCAAAAAACGCGGGACATGGTGTTTGCCATCTCCCGCGTTTTTTTTGATTCGAGTTCGAAGCCTGATCAAGCCAGTTTCTTGACGGCTTGGGTACCTTCCTTGGTGGTTTGAACATCATAGCCAGCTTCAGTCATCTGCTTGCGGAGTTCATCCGCCGTGCCATAGTCTTTGTTGGCACGGGCTTCGTCCAGCGCTTTGCACATCGCTTGAATATCCAATTCGCCGGCATCGGACTGATCTTCCAGGTCCAGCAAACCCAACACGCGATCAACTTGCTGGCAGGCTGCCCATGTGAGAGCAGCATCATCCTTACAGTCATTGATCCATGCAAAAAGTTCGCCTAGCGCGCCGCTGATATTCAGGTCATCTGCCAGGGCTTCGGTGAAGGCTGCGAGCATGGGGTGCGTCAGGTCAATTTCAGCAGGTTGGTCGTCACACAGTGCCTTGGCTTTGAGTGCAAAGTCGGTGAAACGTTTGACTGCGGATGCCGCGTCGGAAAGGCTTGAAGCGGTGAAGTTGAGATTGCTTCGA
>MDTD01198169.1_pt1 | contig 14679 bp, 11 predicted proteins | sample 811221 | NCBI WGS metagenome assembly MDTD01 (sample SAMN05326646, study PRJNA326480) | marine metagenome | isolation source: seawater | place: Pacific Ocean: South West | collected 2011
CCCCATCCAGAAAGACCTGATTCACGGTAGTATTCACATCTATACTACCATTGCCACCATTGACCCCGGCACCAAGCATTACATAGGCATCGTCGAAGTAGAACCAGCTCTTCTTCGCGGCCACGCTGTCGTAGCTATGGTCGTATCCCATGGCCCCTACGCTGCCGTTACTGATACCGCCGGCAAATTTCTGTGTGCCAAGATTGCCCGAGGGAGGCACTGCCGGGTCGCGGTGCAGCGTCGTAGTTCCAGGGACGCGCCCCCAATCCCATATCGGGAAGATTTCCAAATACTCCTCCGCATCCTGCATCAGGAAGGTCCCGCCCACGGAAAGGAACTGTCCTTGGCGTCCGTCACCATTGAGGTATTCGGTGCCTTCATTGTGATAACTCCAGAGCTTTGTAGACACTTGATAGCCCTCGCCAGCCTGCACCATAAAGTCCGTCTTCCAAAATTCACGATTCCCAGAAACCTGGCTATCTGCACCATTCACCATGTGCTGGTAAAAGGCTTCGATCTCACTCGCCCGAGGCAATGGGCTGCTCAAGTCGCGAAGATACTCCAAACCATAGACGATCGGATCATGGTAGCGGAGTGTCACGTAGTCATAATTATCATGCGAGATCTTACGATTGGTGATATTGGGATCGAGCACACCATAACGGTTCATCCATTGATGCCCTTCCAGAACATAGTCCTGAACCAGCGCACTCTGCTCTGCTGAAAACTCGAAGGACAAGCCTTCTGTCATCGCTAACCAGAAAGCCATGTCCGTGACATAGTGCGCACCGTAGAAACCATTATACAGCGCAGCACCGTGCTGATAAAACGAGTAATCAATACGCACGCCCTCCTTCGCATTATTATTAGTCACCGATGTGCGCCCCAGCCCAGTCTTATAAGTGGCCTGTACTTTGATGCGATTCAATTGAGCTTCAAGCGCGGACAAATCATTGTTCAAAATCTCAAGGTAGATACGACTAAAGGAAGTATAAATCGTGTTCTGCGACGACCAATACGAATCCGAACGCAGCGCCTTCAACTCGGCCAACCTCGCGCTGCCGGCGGCTAAGACTTCCGACGACAAATCATCATGACAGATCATAAGAATGGAGCCGAGTTGCTGTGCCGTATTCACCTCTTGGTGCCACCAGTTGGAGGAATAGATGTTCGAATCGGACAGCCAATAGTCTAAGCCGTCTTCAATAACCGTCAGAGCCCTGCTATCCTGATACAGGCTGTGCCCCGTCCTATAATACGCGGCCCCGATCGCCCGCAGACGACGGAGGTGAAAAATCGGCGTCCAAAGCGAGGCATCTCGGTCATAATAATTAATGTCCGACCAGGAGCCGTAGTCACCCTCCCCCTCATTCTCCAAAAAGGTATCTAAAAAGGTTTCCGCCTCTGTTACATCGGTCTTAGCCACGAAGTCGTCGTGGATGCGCTGACGTAAGGTATCGATTTCAGTGGCCAACAGTGCAGCCGATGATAATGCGAAAAGAAATAGGATACGGAATAATTGACTCATATATGTCCGAAATTAGGCACGAATAAAGAGACGAGGGGCCTCTACAAGAGACCCCTCAGGTGAAATGATAAACTATAGCGGTCGAAACTTACGTACTTAGCTGCGTCGACGAAGCATAACCGATAAGAGCCCTAGGCAACCTGCAAACAAGGCAAAAGAGGTCGGCTCAGGGATGACAGACAACTGACCAGAGCTCGCTGCAAAATTATAAATATCCCCATTGCCATTTCCATTATTAGCACCGATCGGGTTTTGAACTTTCAAAATAAATCCGACATCATTTGTAGACGCTTGAACAATTGAAGTCACATCAAACTGAATGGTGTCTCCGCCACTTAATCCTACCATATCAATAGTGCCTAAGAGGTTGGTGCTGTTCTCGTAATCGCTTGCAGTCAAACTATCAGGCGTGTTCAACGAGAAGAAATCCAAGGTCGGAAAAACCGTCTGAGCCGCAGCGGAGAATGAATTAAGCTCGACCGAAAAGATTATACTCGAGGCTGCATCGATCTCTGTAGTGAAGCTTGAAATATCAAAAGTCCAAGCTGTCGCAAAGACACGATCATTATCACTAGAATCACCAACTAAGCGTTGATCGCCACTGCCCCTGAGATCATCACCAGTATTATTCTGGGATGCATCATCAATTCTACGGTCTAAAACATCATCAATCAAAACCTCAGCCGATACAGAGCTAAGCGCAAAAGAGAGTATAGATAAGGAAGAAACAATTTTATAAGGAATCATATTTTATTAGGTTAATTATACTACTGACGGAAAATCTGTGAGTGTATGCGTCAAATGAAGTATCCAAACGTAAAACGCAGTATACTAGCGACGACGCATGATGACTGAAAGCAAGCCAAGACAACCCGCGACCAAGGCAAAGGATGAAGGTTCAGGAACAGAAACCAAAAGATCACCGGAACCAAGTTGGGAATTTGAATAACGCACTGCATCGATTGGCCCAGTGTAATTCACGCCCGATACGGTGCCGCCAAGAACGGATGCATTGGCAATATCCCCAATGGTAAATTCCGTGCCTGAATCGTAGATGCTGGTTCCACTGTGTGTCGCGCTTACACTCAACAAGGAATTTCCAGCGGTGGTAATATCCTGCAGATAAAAGGTGATGCCACTGGCGGAGGTATCACTAATATCTACTGAAAGGGCAGCGTAGTAATAATTCCCTGACGTCATGTTAAGTGTGTCATTAGAGACGTTATCGGAATAAATATCATGTCGCCCATCATCGCCGCCATCAGTACTGTAAGCGAACCAAAGGCCATTCTCCGAGGCACGTGTCCCGAAGAGCCAACCGATCCCAGTTCCATCTGTCGACGCATTCACACTATTAAAAGTAGAGGCAAGCACGTCACTCCCTCCCTGATACTGGAAGACGGCTTCGATGGTGAAGGCATCGGCAGTAAACGCATTCGAGCTATTGTCTACGTAAAGCACTTTATTGTTATCATTGGCATCGCTGCCTCCGAAGCTGATATTGCTGAATGGGGTGGCGATACTGCTGTTGGTACCCACCGAAGTCAGCGCACCGGCAGAGCCACCAGTGCTCGCAAGCGAGCCGGCTTCAAAGTCATAATAGACAACCGTTTCCGCAGACACAACCGCAGTAACAAGAGAACTAACAAGTAGATAGGGGGCAATTTTAGGATATGTCATAATTTAAAGAGTGATAAAAAAATCTGCATTCGCAAGCGCTCGCTAGCGTTACACGTAACCCATTCTGCACAAAATAAGAGTTGAATAGATTCAACCCGCAGTACGTTTAAGTATTGGATTCGATCACATTAAATCATGCACTCTAGGTGCCACAAAACTCACACCCCCAACCCTGAATAGATTTGATTAAGAAGACGCGCACACTCACACTGCGGTTCCTGATAAACAGCTTACTTTTAATAGTTGGCTGCTTCAGCACACATGCCGCAGAATATTACATGACGGTCGAAGGCACTGGCGAAAAGGATGGCAGCAACTGGGAGAATGCCCTAGCAAGCAAGGGACTCTTCTCTGTGCTCAACGAAACTTTACAAGCTGGAGACACTCTGTATCTAGGTGGCCCTGAATCGGCTGAAGCGCAGCACTATGGCGATCTGCGCGGCAGTATCAGTAGCAGTGGCACCAAAGAGGCGCGTAAAGCCTTGATCGGTGTGGATCGCGGCTTTGGCGTGCCCAAGTTTGTGGGCAAACAAAAAGTACGCAGCTACGCGACCTTCCGACTGACCGAAGGCAGTAGCTATTGGACTATCAAAAACCTGCGCATCGAACACCGCGAATATGGACTCACCACAGATGAAACCGAACATAAAGAGCTCTTAATCGAAGGCATCTCGGTGTATAGTACCCGCGCTTCGGGCTTCGTCTTCGCCAATTGCGACGACAGCATTATCCGCAACTGCCAGTCCGAACGCTACTCCGAGATTGGCTTCCAATTCAGCCATTCCTGCGATCGCATTCAAATCATCGACTGCCTGGCAGACTGTACGGGGACCCGTGACAAAGATGATCCGGGACACTGGAAAGGTCTCTCCGACCCTGTCGGATTCGACTTTCACTCCAAGCGTAGCGATGCCGCACCCAATACCGACATTCTCATGAAGAACTGCATCGCACTAAACAACCGTGAAACCAAGGGTAAATACCCGCAAGGCGACGGTATTAAATTTGAGCGTAAGAATATCGGCATTACACTCGACGGTTGCCTCACCAGCCGCAACCGCGATGCGGGCTACGACCTAAAAGGAGACAATCAAATCCTAAAGAACTGCAAAGCGATCTCCAATAGTCGCTACGGCTTTAAGCTCTGGTATGATGGCGTGCTGACCAATTGCGTGTCGGTCGGCCATGGCAGCCGCGAGTTTATGCTACCGGCTACAGGCGATGGCGAACGTACCATCACCGCGCGCAACTGCACCTTCCACGGCACCGAAAAAACTGATTTCATCGTGGGCTTTGAGTCAAAGGGCACTACAGCTGTGCTGGAAGACTGCATCCTTTCTTTCGCGACCGACAAGAAGACATTTAAGGCGGGACACGGCAAACTCGTCCTCAACGAGTCGGTCACACTCAAGAACGCCGCCGATCCGGAGAACCCACCGCTCTATGTCGACCCAACGCTTCCTTGGTATGGACAAGCCAACAACTTCGACAACCGCACTTTCGGTCAGGCTAAAGGTTACAGTAGCCGCAGGGTCATCGATTAGGACTCAAGCTCAACCGTCTTCCCGTTAAACGACGCACGCCAGCCCCGCATCTCGAGTGCAACCGTGCGTTCCGTCACTTCCCGTTCTCCCCGAAGCACAGGGGACAGGTCCTCCCCAGGAAATCCCGGCCCGACATCAAAGCCCACTAATCCACAAAACGTAGGCAACAAATCAACTGTCGACAGCGGCATATCTAGTGAACGCCCTTGCGTCACCCCCGGCCCCATAGCGAGAAAGGGCACCCGGATACTTTCCTCTTGGGGGTTGCCCTTCCCCCGACAGTTTTGATCTGGCTGGCGGCAGCTCCCCACCCAATCGCCGTGATCCGAGGTATAGATGACCAAGGTATTGTCCAGCTCCCCTCGCCTTTCCAGCTCGTTCAAAATTCGGCTGTTCAGATCGTCCAAGGCCGCAATCTGAGCGTAGTATTCGCGCAGCTGATACTGAATCAATCGATGATTGTCGGCATGCACATTATCTGGAACGCTCAAGGCCTCCGGATCAAACATATCCAAATAACGCTGCGGCACGACATCGGTGACCAAGTGCTGCGGAAAACTCTGCACATACCACCAGGGGGTTTCAAAATGTTGCTCTTGTAGCCCCAGTCCCAAGGCCTCGTTAATTTGCATGCTCGGCTCTCTCAGGCGATCGAGATCCTCAGTTGATATCGATGGGTTGTGAGGTGGCCCCCAATTCATCTGAGCCAGCCAGGGACCTTCCGCACTGGCATGCCAGTCGAGAAACTGTTCCACCTGCACCTCTGGTGCGAAACGGCCTCGATGGGGATGCATTCGGACTCCATCTGCATCAAATTCCGGTAGGTCGTAATCCTCGTGTCCGTTCTGCCAGCCCTTCCAGTGCTCCCAGCCCAGCCGCCAATCCGGTGGTGTGTAGATCGAACCGTTCATCGGCTCGTGCCAGTGGCACTTACCAAAGTAGGCAGTCGAGTATCCCTGATCGCGAAATAGCTGGGGCAAAGTCGGCAAGTCCCGCCGGATCGTATCCTGATTTCCCCAAACACCATTGACCGATCCGGGTTGCCCAGTCTGTAGACAGGCGCGGTAGGGAGCGCATAACGGATGCGTGGAGACACACTGAGCAACCGAAACCCCAGTCCCGGCCATGCGGTCTAAAGCGGGAGTCCGCACTTCGGGATTACCCCCATATCCGGTGGCAGAGACGCGGTGCTGGTCAGCGAGCAATATAAGGAGATTAGGCTTCATAATATTGATGAGATAAGGAATCGTATTAAAAAAACTCGCAGAGGCTTACGGTGTCAGCACCCGTAGACTCGAACCGCGCACGAACGGACTCTCGACTTGAACAGCCTTTGCCACAGATGGGATACCACGCTCATTTCTATAGAGCTGAGCGGTCACTAAATCGATCCCCACCGCGCCCACCGTTTCAGGCACGAAATCAATGCGCGCATCCTCTTCGGCTGCCGAATTCTCAATCGCGACATAACCTACGTCGGCAGGCACTTCACCCAACACTGTGGCAACCGAAGCTTTAAACAGATGATAACTTGAAATGACCACATCAGGCTGAACGTCACGCAGCCAAGCTTCCACCTGACTGCGTTCCGTCAATGCATCATCGCATAAATATACATACGGCTGCGATAGCCCCCAAAGTTGCCGGGACAGATGCTCAAAAATCGCCCAACGTTGTGAATGCTGATTGCGTTCATTCCGCCTCCCGAAAATAGCAGCGGGTCGCTGATATCCCATCGCTTTAAGCTCACTCAACATATTGAATGTATCTTGATAGGCAGCTGCGGCGGCATGGTGCACACGGGGGTGCGCCAAGTTGTGCCCCAAGGCAGCAACCGCAAAATACTCCCAATCCATCTGAATCGATAGATTCGGATCGGACGGCGGCGCAATCAATACCCCTTGGATCCCTCGGCTCAGTAAAATTCGCTGCAAGATGGCTTCATTCAAATCCGCTTCTGCCAAACAAAATTCTTGGAGCGCAAAACCACAGGCCTCCGCCCGTTCAGAAGCTCCCTTGTAAAATAACTGCCTAATATTTTCAGAACAACTGCGCAGGTGATGGCAGGTCGTCAAGTAGGCCAAAGTTGTCACATCGCTTCGCCGCCCGTTGTTCCGGTCGGCGGTCAACGCCGCCACCAACGGATTCGGCCGATAGCCCATTTCTTCCGCCATCGCCTTAACCCGCGCCCGCGTCGCTTCGGATATGGAAGGATGATTACGTAATGCCAACGATACCGCATTCGCAGAAATACCTAATTTGGCAGCTAGAGTCCGTTGAGTTACCCTCATTACTTTACAATAAAAGTATAAACTATTTTGCGATGTCGAGAGGAATCTACAGTTTTAATGAGTATCAGTTAAACCATCAAAACCCACTCCTTATAAAGTTATGAAAAAATTAGCTCCTTTACTCCTACTCTGTGTCAGCGCTCAACTCAGCGCCCAAACCATCTTCATTGACTTCGGTAAAACCGGGCAGGAAACAAGCGGCAACTGGAACAATTTTGCACAATTGGATACATATCGTTTCGGCTCCCCCCCGAATACAATGCTGACGGATATGATCGACTCAACCGGAGCCAACACTGGTGTCGATTTAGTCTATCTAAGCGAGAGCAGTGGTATCAATGTATCATCCGGTATCGGTGGCGCCGACAACAGTGTAGCAACCTCAACTGGATATGCGACCTCCGCTACCCGCGATACCATGTTCTTAAATCGGGGCGAGAACAATTCTATCTCGGTCACCTTTGAATTAAGAGATTTGGAGGCCAATGGATTCTATGACCTTTCTTTCTTTGCCAGTGTGCCCACGGATGACCGCTCAAATACCACTTGGGCGGTCGGCAGTGACTCTGTCTCTTTGAATCCTGGAAACTATACAGGCGACACCGTAACTTTGAGCAGTGTGCAGGCCGATGCCAGTGGCACCCTACAAATTGTTTGGTCCAACAATCCAGACGGCGGCTCCGTCAATGACTCCGCGCACTGGAACACCCTGGAGGTCATCTCGGTGCCGGAACCTACGGCCTTCGCACTACTCACAGGCGCAGCCGGCATGCTGCTAGCCTTGAACCGTCGGCCGACGCGTCGATAAGCACAGGCAACACGTCATGCTTAACGCTTTTTCCCAATGCCATGCTTGGATTCTCCAAGCTGGCATTTTTTTTGCCCTTCAGCTTCGGCAATGCCACCGATAATGAGATCTACGTCAATCACCCGACTGAGTGCCGTCACTCTGCTGTGCCTACTCTTAAAACTAACAGCGCTGGCTGAAACGCCCAACGTGGTGTTGATCGTTTCAGACGACTTAAACGGAAACATGGGCGCCTTCGGGCACCCTTTAGTGCAAACGCCACAACTCGACAGCTTAGCGGCTCAGAGTTTGCGATTTGAGCGCGCCTATTGCCAATGGCCGGTCTGCGGACCGTCGCGCGCGAGTTTTCTCACAGGCCTATACCCAGATCAGAATGGGGTCAAAGACCTCAAAACTTCCGTCAGAGACATTCTACCACAAGTGGTCACGCTGCCGCAGTATTTCAAGAATCACGGCTATCAATCCGCGCGCGTGGGTAAGCTCTACCATATGAATAACCCCAACGGCATTGGGCAACATGGTGAAGATGACGCGCAATCCTGGGACGAACGATTCAATCCGGCGGGTGTCGATAACAGCAGCGAAGTGCGCAACGAGATTAAGATTTTAAACCGGAATGGCAGCGCGTGGCAGAGCGGTGGATGGACTAGCACGGCTGCTCGCTTGAGCTATCTCGCAGCCGAGGGCACGACTTCAGACGGCGTGGACAAGGGCGACCCGCTAACCCACACCGACGGGATGGTGGCGACGAAGGCCATCTCCCTGATCGACGATTACACGCAGAACGCGCAGCCCTTCTTCCTCGCAGTGGGCTTTTTCAAACCGCACACTCCCTTCGTCGCACCCAAGTCATTTTTCGATCTCTACGATCCGGATGACATCGTCGTGCCCACAGTGCCCGCCGACTATTTTTCGACGCTGCCGGCCGCAGCCGTCGCCACGCTGCGTGAACGAAGTTATGAAAACGGACTGGATGCGACGCTCGCCCGCCAGACGATCCACGCCTACTATGCGACCATTTCGTTCATGGACGCACAAGTGGGGCGTGTGCTGGCCGCTCTCGACGATCCAAACGGTGACGGCGATCATAGCGATAGCATACGGGATAATACCATCGTAGTGTTTCTATCCGACCATGGCTATCATATGGGCGAGCACGATAAGTATCAGAAAACCACCCTCTTTGAAGATGCCACCCGCGCGCCGCTCATGATCTCTGCGCCGGGCATGGCCACCGCGGGGCAGTCCACTCAATCCCTGGCGGAATTTGTCGATCTCTACAAAACGCTGGCCGAGCTTGCCGGACTACCCGAACCGGAAAACGCCTCGGGCATCAGTCTGAACCCCATCTTAAATGACGCCACCAGCGAGCTCCGCGACAGTGCGCTCACTCAGCAAGACGACAATTACACCCTGCGCACCGAACGTTATCGCTACACCCGGTGGCAGGGCGGCGCTGCAGACAATATCGAGCTCTACGACCACGATTCGGATCCCCAGGAGCTCACCAACCTGGCCCATTCTGATCCAACTGGTCACGCAACGCTCATTGCTGAGCTCGATGCCGCGCTGACACAACGCATTGCGGAGGCGCAAGCCACCACACATATCAACCTGTTTCCAGGCACCGTAGGCAGTCGCGCCTATGGCGGCATCCCCCATCAAATCCCCGGGCGCATCGAAGCCGAGAATTACGACGAAGGTGGCGAGTTGACCGCCTATCACGATGTCAGCTCCAGAAATAACCTTTCCGCGACGGATTATCGCGATGACGATGTGGATATCGCCCTTTGCAGCGATACAGGCGGCGGCTACAATATCGGAGGTTTTGATGGCGGAGAGTGGCTCGCCTACAGCGTGGATGTCACGGCCGGTGTCTATGACCTGCACTTTCGGCTGGCCTCCAACAATACCGGCAATCTGGCCAGCATCGAAGCCTATCTGGAGGGGCAATTGCTCGGAAAAGTCGTCGCCCCCGCCACGGGTGGTTGGCAGAACTGGCAGACAGTCACACTTCCGGATGTCGAGGTGCAACCCGGCGGACCGGGGCGCAAGCTTGTGCTGCGCTGCAGCGGCAGTGGTGAGAAGTTTAATCTCAACTGGGTGGAATTCGCGCTCCAAAGCACTCGCTTCGACTTATGGCAGACGCAGTTTGATAACTGGGTATCGGCCTCCCCGGCTCCCAATGAGGATGACGATGGCGACTCCAGTTCCAACGGCATCGAATATGCATTTAATAGCGATCCCACCTCCCCGCAATCGGCCCCTCTCTTAGAGCTTCAAGTCGTCACATCCCCTAGCGCTGGCCAAATAAGCTTCAAACGCCAAAAATACGATACCAGCTTGAGCTACACCCCAAAGTGGTCGGTCAACCTGAACCAATGGCATACCACCGGATTCAGCGTAGAATCAGTCACTGATCTTGGAACGATCGAAGAAGTCTGCTATCAAAAGCAAAGCGAGATCGGGCATGATCAACTTTTTTTGAAAATCGAAGTTTCCGGACTGTAAGGTCCTTCAACGGATAAGCATCAATTTTTTTTCAATAGCCATTCGCCGATCGCCCACCCTCCGGAAGGATACCGCATCTTCGAAACACTTCTGGTCGAGGATGTCGGATTGGCTCATCATGCAATCCCCCTCAAAGCGGAGACTCTCACGCTTTCCGGGAATGGTGCCGATCCACTCACATGTGCACAACTGCTGAGGATGGATAAGATTCCAAGTAAAGACAGTCACTGGATGGCAGGAAATCCACATTCCTCTCAGCCAACTGAAAGCAAGCGCGACGGAACCCAACTTTGAAAACTTCGCCGGGTTCTACATCCGCGCCAACGCTTCGATACGCGCCATTTTTACAACTCCTCCGATGGTCCGCCGTCAGAGGAGTTTTTTTGCCTCTGTCATGGCGCTGGCCATTCTGCGGCAACGACGGCACGTTGTTCCCGCATTGCCTTCTTGCCCGACACCCGCCATCTTCCGTAATACCCACCTCGCCCCCTGCCCCGGTTTAGTCGATGTCCGAGACAGCTCGCCTTTCTAAGTTCGTTTCGAGAATTAAGCCCATGCCATTTGTCCGACACATCCTCATCCTACTCCTGCTGATCCTGGCAACAAAAGCCTCCGGAAGTGACTTGTTTGTCTCACCGGACGGAAATGACAGCAACCCCGGCACCCGTCAGCAACCGCTGGCTTCACTCGCGGGAGCCCGCGACGCCGTGCGCAAACAAGTGGCCGCCGGTGGCGATTCCGACCTGAATGTCCATATACGCGGGGGCACATATCTCCTCACCGAACCGGTTGTGTTCACTGCCTCAGACTCCGCACCCGAGGGGCGGCGCATCACCTATCGGGCCGCCCCCGGCGAACGCCCGATATTCAGTGGCGGACGCAGGATTCAGGGCTTCAAAGTTCGCGCCGACGGCAGCTGGGAAATGAAGCTTCCCCGAGTCGCCGATGGCAGCTGGCAGTTCGAGCAACTCTTCGTCAACGGCAAACGAGCCACCCGCGCCCGCACCCCCAATGAGGGCGACTACCACTATTTCCACGGGGTCAATGAGTTGGTGCTCGAAGCGGGTGCCCCACGGGCAAAGCGCGCCCGCCAGGAAGTGAGACTTGCCCCCGATGTCTTTGCCCAACTCCCGCCCGCGTCGGATCCAGACTTTCAGGATATCATCCTGAAAGTTTATCACAAATGGGATATCAGTCGTAAACCTCTGGTCGGCGCAGACCCCGAAGCTCATACAATCCATACTTCCGGCCACGGCATGAAGCCCTGGAATCCGTGGAAGCCCGGCACCCGATATCATCTGGAAAACCTGCCGTCGGCACTGGATACCCCCGGCGAATGGTTCCTCTCCCGCGAAGGCATCTTACGCTACCGCCCACGCGCCGGCGAGCACCCGGACACCGCGGAGGTCATTGCCCCCGCGGTCGAGGAACTGCTCGTCCTCAAAGGCAGCCCGAAGGGACCAACCGGTGATGCCGGAAACGGAACGCACCACGACCGGGCAAATCACGGTCGACAACTGTATCCTCCATCAGGGCGGACGCACCTTCCCCTAGGCCGTCGGCATCTGGATCGGACACAGTGCCGACAATCGGATCACCCACAACGCGATATCGGACTTCTATGTCGCCTGGCGCGATAACGCCGATCCCTATCATACCGGCCCCCACCCCGCTCAGAAGCGCCCTGAATGCGGCACAAATCAATCGCCACGGATTGATACCGTGGCGTGCTCGCTCGCGAGCGCCTCAGCGACAAGCGACGACAACTCGACATTGAGCCCTCCCGACGAGCGGATATTAGCCCCTTTGAGCAGTCACCACATATTGAAGAGGCATCGTTTCACAAAAAACAAGAACGCTCGCTTCACACGAATTATCGACGCACCAACGCCAAGAGTCAGGTCGCGCACCGTGGTCGAATACGAATTACACCCAAGGAAGGGGCAATAAAGTTGAATAGCTTCAATCACAAACCCACTGCCTCTTTCTAATTTTTGATCAATGTATAATTTTTCCACCAAGCTGATTCCGCTTATAAATTGTAACAATGAGTCAGCTCTACTAAAGCATTCCTACAATTTCCAACAGACACACCGCCCCCATCTATTATGAAACGAGCACATACCCTGACCGCAGCATGCCTCTCTGCTTTAACTATTACTCAAGCGTCCGCATCGATCACGTTGAGCGCCTCTGACGATAATTTTGTGTATTCCAGCTCCAGCTCCACCAATTACAATTCGGAGTCCACGCAAATTTACGTTAAAAACGCTTCCACAGATCGTATTGGATTTATCAAATTCGACCTCTCTTCGGTAATTGCTAGCTTAAACACAAGTGAAGACGCCACACTCGACTTGACATTTAAGAACGCTTCCAGCGCAGGCTCAGGTGACACAGCAAACTTCACAATTTCCGCGTTAACCAATACAGGTGCATCGAACACAAACTGGACGGAAGGAAGCGTCACCTATTCTACACGTCCGGATGGCACTTTCACCTCAGTAGGGACATACAGTTGGTCGTACAACGCCAGCAATGTTCCCGTATCGATCACATTCTCCGATATCGCTGATTATATTCAAACCGATAACACGATCACATTTAGGATCTTTGGAACCCAAACTGACACGAGCAATAACTTCTACTGGCACTCCAGTGAAGCCGAGACGGCTGCTTATCAGCCATCCTTAACCGTCATCCCGGAACCCTCCGCCGCAGCAATACTGCTTAGCCTAGCAGTGCTTGGTATCGTTGGCAGCCGTCGAAGCCATAAATAGTTTTTCCAAAAATAACACCATACGATTCACTCACATCCCTACACTACTATGAGCCACCCACACCGACATACCTATCCTATCCTAGCCTGCATAGCATCTTTATTCCTTGTGTCTACAGCTGCAGGGCAAAGCACCATCGTCGCAAGCCAAGATAACTTTGTGACTGGTGGCAGCGACAATCGCGATGACGTTCAAGGGAGCAGTGGCACATCAGGTGAAATTTTACTGAAACGCGCCTCCTCGACAAGTGGTAGCCGCAAGGCCTACTTTCAGTTCGATGTATCCAGCCTTACACTCAACGCTACCGACACGGCGACGTTCACAGTTAACTTGGTCGGAACTAGCTCAAGCACAGCAAATTTCACCTTTGCCGCCTACGCCTTGAACACCGGTTTCACTCCCGGCACTGGCAAGTTAGGCACGAACTGGACGGAAAGCGCCATCACCTGGAACAACGCACCGGCGAACAACACCGGCGATCGATCTGCCGTGACAAGTGACGCCACCCAGATCGGCTCCAGCGTCGCTTTAACAGGGGTCACCACGACTACCACCGGCGAGTTCGAGTTCGACCTCGGCTTGCTCAGCAATTATATACAGGCAGACGACACGGTGACGATTATCATGACGATGCAAAGTCAATCTAATACCAGCCCCATACTTAAATTCGCTTCGAGTGAGAACGCCACAAGCTCCTTGCATCCCTCACTTAGTATTGTCCCCGAGCCCGCCGCAGCAAGCATCCTATTGGGGCTGTCGACACTGGCCTTTGTAGGTCTTCGCCGACGCCGCTAATCGCAAGTATCCTCATTTCAACCGAATCCCTCGAAGCGTAAAGCTTTGGGGGATTTTTTGTCCCCTGCAAACAGTGTATGCCCCAATCATACCATCCCGTAAAGTCACCGGCGCATACCGCTCCTTTCTCGCTGCAGCTCGCGTTTACCCATGAATAGAATTCCCCTGCCACGTGGACGATGAAAAAAGCAAACTTCTGATCTCAGTATCAGATGCCGGAGATCCCTTCGCGCTCGGAACGGACAATCAGTATCTGATCTACCGAGACGCGGCCACAGGTAGCGGCGAAGGTGCTGTCGTCGGCATCATGAATGGCGTAGGCGCTCTCGACATTATCGGCAACGAATCCGGATCGACACCAATCCTCACTGGGTGACCTACAAGCCGTTCACTCAGTTTCTCGACACGACCGCCCCGGGCTGGAAGGAGCACGACTACCTCCCAGCGACCGCATCGGCGACAACAGCGCCGGCCGCTCGACTTACGGGAAATCCACCATCGGGATCAATATCACCGGCCCGAACAATAGCGGTGAGATAGGGCTCTCTTCGTAGCGGGGTTCTTCAGACCCCGTAGCCGCAGCCAAGCAGGCGACTAAGCCAGGGGGCTGTCCGAGTCTGAAGAACCCGGCTACGTGTCCCCGCAGTTTTAATCACACCCCACGTCGGTGAAATACCCTCTCGGCACTTGCTGGTCGGGGTGGTTCTGTTCAAGCTCATGATCGACAGAAAGCGGCATAAGA
>MDTD01097502.1_pt1 | contig 14677 bp, 14 predicted proteins | sample 811221 | NCBI WGS metagenome assembly MDTD01 (sample SAMN05326646, study PRJNA326480) | marine metagenome | isolation source: seawater | place: Pacific Ocean: South West | collected 2011
ACCGCGACCCCGCCGTAAACCCGATGGCGTCGTCCAGAAAGCAGACGAAGATGAGCTTCAGCATCTGCGGTCTTTTCTGCCTTGTCGAGAATGCGGTGCCCGCAGGCGACTACAGTATCGGCCGCCAGAACCACAGCATCTTTATGGTTTGCGGCAACGAACGCTCCCTTTGCTGCGGCCAGACGTCTGGCTAATTGGCGCGGCTGTTCACCAGCTAATGGCGTTTCGTCGACATTGGGAGCGACGACAGAACTAGGTGTGATGCCAACTTGGGAAAGTAAACCCAATCGTCTTGATGACGCGGAGGCGAGAATCAGGGGGCTCGGCATGTGGCCGACGCCTTATTTGAAGCGGAAGGTGATGCGACCTTTTGTCAGGTCATAGGGAGTCATTTCCACGTTTACTCTGTCTCCGGCAAGCACGCGGATGCGGTGCTTGCGCATTTTTCCCGCCGTATGGGCTAGGATTTCGTGATCGTTGTCGAGCTTCACCCGGAACATGGCGTTTGGTAGAATCTCAGTCACCGTGCCTGTGAACTCCAACGGCTCTTCTTTAGCCATATTGTGCTCAGTCTAGTTTTTAATGTCGCCCTAAACATGCCGTCAAATCATCGAGGGTCAAGCGTTTTCATCAGATATCAAGTATCTGCAGCACTGGTTAACGGGAACCGGCGTTTAATTTTCTGCATGAGTTGATCGCGAACCTGCCGGTATGCCTCGAGGCATCGATTTCGGTCCGCGGTGCTCAGGATTGAGGGATCGAAGGTATTCCAGAACTCGACTTCACACGCCATGACGCGTGTTATTTCCATTGCGCGGTGTTGAGCGTCCGGTGACATAGAAATAACTATGTCATAGTAGCTGTCATCCAGATCATCGAAGGTTTTGGAAATATGGCGGCTCAAATCAATACCTATCTCATCCATCACGACTATTGCAAATCCGTCCACTTCCCTTGAGCGCACGCCCACGGAATCCACATAAATGCGGGTGCCATGAAGAAATTTGAGGATAGCCTCCGCCATGGGCGAACGAATCGAGTTCATAGTGCACGCGAACAAGACAGCGGAAGGAAGGTCTCCCATACGCTGCTTACGCCCGAATGTGAAGGACGCAGACCAGGGTAAAGAGGCGACGCGCCGTCATCTTGTCCATCTCCACAAACTCGGTCATTCGCTCTTGGAGTGTTTCTGCCCCTTCGTCGTGGAGGCCGCGCCGAGCCATGTCGATGGCTTCGATCTGAGAGGGCGTTTTGGTTTTGATGGCCTCAAAATAGGTATCGCATATCAAGAAGTAATCTTTGACGACTCTGCGAAAAGTGCTGACGGGCAGAGTGATGTCGGTCAGATGTACATCGTCTTTATCGTTCAGGTCGAAGATCAGCCGGTTTTCCGTAATTCTGAGCTTCAGGCGAAAGGGGCCATCGCCACCTTTGCGAAGCGCAAAATTATTGTCTTCCAGCAGATCGAAGATGGCTATCTTTCGCTCATGCTCGACTTGGGGTGAGCGTCGAATGACCGACCTTTCATCCAGGTGGATGGTGGAAATGTAGTTTTGACCGGCCATAGGTCGGATCCTTGCCCTAGGATGGGCTGGTTTCGTTCAGGCGTATGGTGATTGATAAAGCGTGGGCATCTAGTCCCTCGGCCCGGGCGAGGGTTGCCGCCGCTGGCCCCACTTCAAGTAGACCGGCGCTGTCACACTCGATCATCGATGTGCGTTTCATGAAATCGAGGACGCCAAGACCCGACGAAAAGCGCGCCGAGCGGGCGGTTGGTAAAACGTGGTTGGGGCCCGCCAGATAATCCCCCAGGGCTTCGGGCGCATATCGTCCCATGAAAATGGCACCTGCGTTCCGCACTTGAAGCGCAAGACTGCGTGGGTCGTTGGTGGCGATTTCCAGGTGCTCAGGCGCGATCCTATCGATTAAAGGTAACGCGTCGTCTAGGTTCGGCACAGTTATAATCGCGCCGTAGTTGCGCCAACTTGCTCCGGCGGTTTCAGTGCGCGGTAACGTTTTGAGATGCCTGTCGACTGCTGTAACTACCGCGTCGGCAAAGGGCTTGTCATTGGTGATTAGGATGGCCTGGGCGGCTGTGTCGTGTTCGGCTTGGGACAGAAGATCGACGGCGATCCATGCGGGATTGTTATCGCCATCGGCAAGGACGAGGATCTCCGACGGGCCGGCGATCATATCAATGCCGACGGCGCCGAAGACCTGTCTTTTGGCTGCCGCCACATAGGCATTACCGGGTCCGACGATTTTATCCACAGGCGCAATCGTTGCCGTTCCGTATGCCAGGGCGCCGACGGCCTGGGCACCGCCGATGCGGTAAACCTCATTTACGCCGGAGATCTTGGCGGCGGCTATAACTAGGGGGTTGACCACGCCATCTGGTGTTGGAACCACCATGACTAATCTCTCGACCCCAGCAATTTTTGCGGGAATTGCATTCATCAAAACAGATGAGGGATAGGCTGCGGTGCCACCCGGGACATAAAGACCGGCTGCCCCAATAGCCGTCCATCGGTAACCTAAGCGGAGCCCTGCAGCGTCGGTTTCATCAAAATCATCTGGCCGCTGCTTTGAGTGGAAAGCTTCAATCCGAGCAGCGGCCAACTCCAATGCTTGAAGGGTCTCGGGGTCGCACTGAGCGTGTGCCTGGGCAATCTCATCGGGCGAGAGAGCCATTTTGTCCGGGCTGATATCAAAACGATCATACTTAGCCGTTGCCTCGCAAACGGCCAGGTCGCCCCGAGAGCGAACATCGTTTAGGATTGCCGCCGCTCCGTCGTTGACATCCGTTTCAGCTTCGCGCTTTTCGGATAACAAGGCTGAAAATTGGCTTTCGAACCTCGGGTCGCAGAAATCAAGCCGTTTTGGCATGGACGGCCTCCTCGAACCGCTCGATCCAGCGATTCACTTCTTCGGAACGAGTTTTCCAAGCCGCCCGATTGACGGCCAGACGAGAAGTAATGGCACAGATTTCTTCGATCTCGATAAGACCGTTGGCCCTCAGGGTGGCACCGGTAGACACTAGATCCACGATGCGTCTGCACAGGCCCAGCTGCGGTGCTAGTTCCATGGCGCCGTTCAACTTGATGCACTCCGCCTGCACGCCACGTTGGTCAAAGTGGCGCCGGGTGATTGCTGGGTATTTGGTTGCGACTCGCACGGAGCTCCATAGGCTCACGTCGTCGCCGGCCAATACATCGGCTGGCTCCGCAACAGAAATGCGGCAATGGCCAACATCTAGGTCAAGCGGCGCATAAAGTTCCGCGAAATCGAATTCCATTAATACATCATTGCCCACTACTCCTAAATGCGCGCCGCCGAAGGCGACAAAGGTGGCCACGTCAAAACTACGTACCCGGATTATATCCAGGCCGTCGATGTTAGTTGTGAAGCGGAGCTTACGGTCGGTTGGGCGGTCGAAGGCAGCTTCTGGATGGATACCGGCGCGGCGGACAATGGGCATCACTTCCTCAAGGATGCGGCCCTTTGGCAAGGCCAGGATCAGATTCTCGTTTGTCTGAACGTTGGACACAATGATCACACCTTTAGGCTAGAACCGGCCGACATTCATATAGGGTTTTTATCCGGTTCTCTAGCCCTTGTTTTAGTGAATTGGTGGTGGTCAGTCTGCCAAACGGTGAATCTCTGCCCCGCAGCGCGCCAGCTTCTCTTCAAGCCGTTCGTAGCCCCGATCCAGGTGATAAACGCGGTTGACTATGGTTTCTCCTTCTGCTGCCAGACCGGCAAGTACTAAGGAAACAGACGCGCGCAAGTCGGTCGCCATGACGGGCGCACCAGACAATGCCGGCACGCCACGGATAATGGCGGACGCGCCGTGTACATTAATGTCAGCACCCATGCGGGATAATTCGGGAACGTGCATGAAACGGTTTTCGAAAATGGTCTCTGTCACCATTGAGGCACCGTCGGCGACGGACATGAGGGCCATGAACTGCGCCTGCATATCGGTTGGAAACCCAGGGAAGGGCTCGGTCATCAGATCTACGCCGCGCACCCGCCCATCGGTCCGGGTGACGCGGACGCCGTCGGTCTCCTCTGTAAAACTGATGCCGGCACGGCTTAGGAGGTCAACAGTGGCCTCGATTAAGTTCATACGGGCGCCACGTAAAAGTAAGTCGCCACCAGTGATCGCCGCGGCTACGGCGTAGCTGCCGGTTTCGATCCGGTCGGGCAGAACCGCATGTTCAACACCTTGCAGACGCTCAACGCCTTGGATACGCAAAGTGTCTGTCCCGATGCCCTCGATTTTTGCCCCCATGGCGGTCAGACAATGGGCGAGGTCCGTTACTTCGGGCTCCCGCGCTGCATTGGAAATCACGGTTTCACCACTCGCTAGAACTGCCGCCATTAAGACGTTCTCTGTGCCGCCGACAGTGACGGAAGGAAAAACTACGTGATTGCCAACGAGGCCGCCAGGTGCAGATGCCTCTATGTAGCCTTCCGTGAGTTCAATCTTCGCTCCCAACTGTTCCATGGCTTTTAAGTGTAAATCAACGGGCCGCGTGCCGATGGCGCAACCTCCAGGTAGTGATACGCGCGCTGCGTGTTCGCGGGCTAGGAGCGGCCCCAGAACTAATACCGAGGCACGCATTTTTCGGACCACATCGTATGGCGCGGTGGTCTCGACAATGTTACTGGCGTCCAACTCTAGCTTTCGGTTGGCGGACTCCCTCTGAAATGTGCCGCCGTTCATGGAGATTTTGACGCCCAGCTCTCTTAGCAAGTGTGCCATGGATGAGATATCGGCCAAGTGCGGCAGGTTCACAAGATGAACGGCCTCGTTCGTTAACAAACTTGCCGCCATCAATGGCAGTCCCGCATTTTTAGCGCCGCTGATGGGTATTTCGCCATATAGCGGTTTCCCGCCGACGATCCGAACTCGGTCCATTTTGTTTTCCTGAAAGTTTTATTTTGATGTTTTTAGAGCAGGCTATCAGCGCGGACAAGGAGTGCAAATTAGGTGCAAATAAATTGTGGTGGAATGGTTAAGGTCAGGATTTATTGGTGTTGTCCGGCTTTTTATTACGTCGAAGTGATTGTTCCTTGCGCTTTTGCAAATTGGCGCGCAACGATGCCGCCAAGCGGGAGTGACGTTGCGACTCAGCGGTTTCTTTTGCTGAGGCGGCTTCGGAGGAATTCTTTACTTTTGTGTTCATGGTATTTGCGAGGCCCGGATTTACATTATGGTGCGGGCGTTGTCATTCATCGTCAAGAGGAACGCGCCAGGGGAAGCTTGCGTCCGGCATAGCCCTATGGCATTTTGCGCGGGCTTTTCAAGAAATGCCGCGGTAGCTCAGGGGTAGAGCACGCCCTTGGTAAGGGCGGGGTCGGTGGTTCAATTCCACTCCGCGGCACCACTTTGTCGAAATAGCCCTTTGCAATGTAGTTTATTAGAAAACTGAGTGAACCCTATACATTGTAAATGACCGGCTTTTCTAAAATCTTGGCACAATGACTGCGGAGCGTTCCGGCATCAAGCGCGGGTAATCTGAACATCGAAAATGGCTAGTCGGCGGAAACTTTCAGTTGCGTTGCGAGTGATCAGGCCTAATGATCCAGGATAGTAATTTGTGGGCTTTCTTATATGGTTTCAGGAGGAGGGGGCTCGTTTTTAGTGAGTGACGGCCTCACACCCCGATGTGTTACCTGATCCAAATGTTTAAATATCTGCGCTTTTTTGCTTTTAGGAACCTCTCAGCGTTGGGCTTTTCGTGGTGAATGAAGACGAGAGTCTTCAATTGAAATTGGATTTAAACGACGCGGTCGATTAGGTTTATAAGAGACTAAGGAATGAATTCAGATAGTTAGAGATTTTCTGTCGGATATAACCTCATGAAACACTGGCACGTCGTTAATACCCGGGCCCGCAGAGAGCAAGATGCCCTGATAAATTTGTGCCGCCAGAATTTCGAGGTGTATTTACCAAGGTACCGAAAACGTCGTAGCCATGCGCGACGTGTGGAGTGGGTGCCGTCACCTTTGTTTCCTTGTTATCTTTTTGTTTTTCTTGATCTAGAAATTGACCAATGGCGCGCAATTAATTCGACGATCGGGGTAAGAGCTATTATCTCTCATGGCGATCGGCCGACGCCAGTTCCTGATCAATTGATTAAAGAGATAAAAGAACGCGAGGATAGCAAGGGCCTGGTCGATGTGGTCAATGCAAGCTCTCTTAACCCGAATGAAAAAGTGCGTGTGACTGGTGGGCCGTTAATTGATCGAGTAGGATTGTTCCAATGTCTAGATGATAACCAAAGAGTCCTCATTCTCATGGAGTTAATGGGTCAATACGTCGAGGTGCGTTTATCAAGAAGCGAAATTGTGCGTGCTGAATCTTGATGGTAAATCGCAGATCGAAAATAGACCTTTTATTTCTTGGAAGGGATATACTCAAACTTATTTGCCACTCCGATTTTTATATCGAGAATTGCGCTTCAGCGGCATGCCTTTTCCCGGCAAAAGGTCAACTTCAGCGAGGGACTGCAAGCGATAGTGAATTGTCTAAAGCTCTACTGATTATGTAACGTCGTGACAGTTTATTTGGCGTCGACGCGATAATTCGCAAAAATGCCTCGGCTTATAAATCAAAAAAACCTGGCTTAGACTAAAAAAATGAATTCGGCCCCTGGAAACAGCCTGGTATCCGGTATTGAGTGGGACAACGCTGTATTTGTTGATTTTGCACAAAGATTAAGACAAAAGATGTCAACGGCTTGAGTAGCAAAACATTGAATTCTCCTACCGCTATAAAAAGTTCAAAACGAAATCAAGTTGGTACAGTTTTTGTCGCTGGCGTGCCTATTGGATATGAGTTGGGTGGCCGGCTTCGGGATAACTGCAGGATGGCTTATTCAGGTGATTGGTCTTTGCATGCCCAGACCACCGCCTCTTGCCATTTGATGACCCATCGATGATCACTGCTGAGGATAAGGATGAATGAAATGTCTTGTAACGGGGGGCGCTGGGTTTATCGGCAGCCATTTGACGGAACGTTTACTTGAGGACGGTCATAAGGTTGTCGTTTTAGACAACTTTTCAACCGGACGCCCAGAGAACCTTGATAATTTGCCCTTTGCGGATCAGTTGATGATTGTTGAGGCAGACATTCAGAACCAAGACCTAATTATGCCCGCATTTAAAGATGTTGATTGGGTATTTCACATGGCCGCACTGGCCGATATCGTGCCATCTATTGAGCAGCCGTTGGCTTATCACGGCGCTAATGTAAACGGAACAATCTCGGTTCTTGAGGCCTCGCGGCGGCATGGAGTGAAACGGTTCGTTTATGCTGCATCGTCGTCTTGCTATGGAATTCCAGAGTTCTTCCCGACAAGGGAGGACGCACCAATGCGGCCGCGATATCCCTATGCCCTTACAAAGATGATTGGCGAGCAATATGTTATGCATTGGGAGAGAGTATTCGGGCTCTCCGCGGTATCGTTGAGAATGTTCAACGTTTTCGGTCCCCGGTCTAGAACCAGTGGGACATACGGCGCAGTGTTCGGCGTATTTTTAGCGCAAAAACTTGCGGGCAAGCCTTTCACTGTCGTTGGTGATGGAACCCAGACCCGAGATTTTACTTTTGTAACAGATGTCGTTGATGCGTTCGTCTCCACCGCCGCCTCGAATCTGCGCGGCGAAATTATGAATATTGGCTCAGGCAATACCTATAGCATCAACTTCTTGGTCGAACTTCTTGGCGGTGACGTAGTTTACATTCCCAAACGGCCCGGCGAACCTGACTGCACCTTCGCCGATACGACGCTGATTAAGGAAAAGCTGAATTGGTCAGCGATTGTCTCTTTCGAGGAAGGCACTCAAACCATGCTGAAGAATATTGAGTATTGGCGAGAGGCGCCTGTTTGGTGCCCCGCGACGATCGGCGAGGCGACACGGGGCTGGTTCAAGTATCTTGGGGAAAACGATTGAGTTGATGGCACATGGTTCGTGATTCCTATCGAAAGATAAAATCCTTGGAGGAGATCGCTGTTGTTGCAGGCAAGGCGCGCGAGGCTGGGAAGAGTGTGGTTCTCTGTCATGGTGTGTTTGACCTTGTGCACATGGGTCATGTTCGCCATTTCCAAAGGGCACGCCAAGAAGGGGACATCCTGATTGCGACGTTGACCAAGGAGGAATATGTAAACAAGGGGCCTGGACGGCCTATCTTCAACGACACCATGCGTGCGGAAATGCTGGCTGCATTGGAGCACGTCGACTGGGTCGCCGTAAGTCACTATCCTTCAGCGGAGAGGGCTATCGAAGCCATTCGGCCCTCAGTTTACGTTAAGGGCTCGGACTACGCTAATGCGGACGACGACGTGAGCGGTAAAATCCGCGATGAATGTGCGATGGTTGAAAAGTACGGTGGACGGGTTGTATTCACGGAGGATATCACATTCAGTTCTTCGTCGTTAATCAACGAATACATGAGCGTATTCGATCCAGAACTTCGGCGCTATCTTGCTGAGGCACGGGAACGAGATGTCGAGTCAAAATTAATGAGTGCTCTCGAAGAGGCGGCGCGCCTCAGAGTGCTAATCGTTGGCGATGCGATTATAGATGAATATCAATATGTCCAGTCGATGGGAAAGTCTGCGAAGGAAAATATGATCGCGACCCGCTTCACGTCTCGTGAGCTGTTTGCCGGGGGGGTTTTCGCGGCCGCTAATCATATTGCCAGCATTTGCCGGGAGGTCGAGATTCTTACCGTGCTTGGCGGTGTCGATAGCTATGAGAAGTTCATAGGCACTCAGTTGGCGTCAAATGTTCAAATGACTCATCTTACCCGCAAGGATATGCCAACAACGCGCAAATCCCGGTTTGTCACCACGGGATACTTAAGGAAGTTGTTCGAAGTCTACTATTTTGAGGACGCGCCAATATCTGATGATATTCGTGGGGAATTTATCGCTTGCATTGAACGCAAGGCCAAGAATTTCGATTTGATTGTCGTAACGGATTTTGGGCATGGCCTTCTGGACGACGAGAGCATTTCGGCGCTTTTGGCGACTGGGAAGTTCTTGTGCGTCAATACTCAGACGAACAGCGCCAATCACGGCTACAATCTAATCACAAAGTATCCGCGCGCCGACTTCATTTGTATTGATGCCCCGGAAGCGCAACTTGCGGCTCGCGACCGGTTTGGTTCGATCGAGTCCATTGTAGCCAATAAACTCTCGAAATTAATCGACTGCGAACGGTTCATCGTTACTCATGGGCAGTCCGGATGTGTCGTCTATGATGGAACGGATCAGGTAGTCCGAATTCCCGCGTTTACGAAGACTGTGGTCGATACGGTCGGCGCTGGAGATGCCTTTTTTTCAGTCGCGGCACCACTTGCCGCAATTGGTGCGCCGATGGAGGCGGTGGCTTTTGCCGGTAATGCTGCTGGCGGCATTGAGGTGGGCATCGTTGGGCACCGAAAGTTTATTGAAAAGACACCATTAGTGAAATACGTGGCTACTCTTCTCAAGTGATTTTCAAGCGGGGCAATTGGGATGAATGAAAGAATGTGGAACATACTTGTTACCGGAGGGGCGGGTTATGTTGGTGCGGTGCTGGTGCCAAAATTACTCGAAGCCGGACATAAGGTGACCGTGCTTGACCTTTATCTCTTTGGTGAAGATGCGTTGAGCTCAGTTGCATTGCACCCCAACCTGCGTCAGGTCAGGGGAGATCTTCGCGACAAAGAGGCTGTGAAGCGATCACTCGAGGGTTGTGATGCCGTCATTCACCTGGCTTGCATATCGAATGACCCGTCCTACGACTTGGACCCAGAACTCGGCCGTTCAATCAATCATACAAGTTTTCGCCCGTTGGTTCGCGCTGCGAAAGCGGCGGGAGTAAACCGGTTCATTTATGCGTCGTCTTCATCCGTATATGGCATTAAGGATGAGCCGGAAGTAACCGAGGATCTCAAACTTGAGCCGCTCACCGACTATTCAAAATACAAGGCTGTCTGTGAGCAAGAGTTGATGGAGGAGCGCGAGGAGGGTTTCGTGACCTGCGTGGTACGTCCGGCAACCGTCTGCGGCTACTCCCCACGCCAACGGCTCGACGTCATTGTAAATATTTTAACTAATTTTGCGGTCAACAAAGGAGCCATCCGTGTCTTTGGTGGCACACAAAAACGACCAAATATCCACATCGATGATATGGCGGAATTGTATTTGTTTCTCTTAGAAAAAGATGATGCGAGGATCGACGGCCAAATCTTCAACGCCGGTTATGAAAATCACACGGTTATGCAGTTGGCGGAGATGGTTAGGAGTGTTGTTGGCGACAATCTTGTAATCAATGTTGAGCCAACTGATGACCCACGCTCTTATAAGGTGTCTTCTGCGAAGATCAAATCAGAGCTTGGCTTTACGCCTACACGATCGATTCAAGATGCGATCGTCGATCTTGTTGCGGCAATGAACGATGGCCGATTGACCAGAACCATGGATGATCCGTTATATTTTAACATCAAGCGTATGCAGGACGCGGATTTGAAGCAGTTGACGACGTTGTGCTCATCGGCATAGATTTCGACAATACCCTTGCGTGTTATGATCAAGCGTTCACGGTGGCCGCACGGGCTCGGGGACTTATTAGTGACGAAAATACCCTTTCCAAGTTTGAGATCCGTAACCGTGTCCAAACCCTGAAGAACGGCGAAGCGGAATGGAGGGCTCTGCAAGGCGAGGTATATGGTAAGCGCATAGAAGAAGCGAAGTTGATGCCAGGAGCAGCTGACTTCTTCCTTGCCTGTAAGGAGCGCCGAGTTCGAGTTGTGATTGTCAGTCATAAGACGAAATTCGGACATTTTGACCCAGACCGCGTCAACCTCCGGGACGCTGCAGTGGCATGGATGAGGGCGCAAAATTTCTTCGACAAAAAACTGCTAGGCGTTTCTGTTAGGAATGTTTTTTTTGAGGGAACCCGAGCGGGAAAGCTCGGCCGAATAAAGGCCCTTGGGTGTAGCCACTTCATAGATGATCTCGAAGAGGTCTTATTGGAGCCGGGTTTTCCAAATAACGTGGTTCGTATTCTTTTTGATCCTGACGGTCGCGCAGCCAATGACCGAGGCTTCGAGAGATATTCTGATTGGAAAAGTATTGAGCACGCTATCTTCGCAACGTGACATTGCTCTTCATGAGGAGGTGGTGGCTAAGGTGCGCAGCGTTGCTAGTGGTATCTTAGGACAGCCGATAGTTGCTTCGCGCCGCCTGGGCTGCGGGCGTAACAATGTGACTTTGTTGATTGAGACGCCTCGGGGCCGTTACGTTGCCAAGCATTATCCTAAAATCTTGGAAGATGATTGGGACAGACTACGTGCTGAGGCTGCAGGACTTGGATTTTTGAACGCAGCTGGCGTTTCGGCCGTGCCTGTATTGATCGGAACTGATGCCGCATCCCGTGTTTCCGTGATGACCGAGTGTGGGGTTCCTGCAGATTGCACAGCTTGTAGAGATGATATTGAAGCCTGTTTAGCATTCGCCAAGCGCCTTCACTATGCACGGACCCTCACTGATGCAGAGAGCTTGCCGTTGGCCGCTGAAGCGTGCCTCGCGCCCAAAGATATTGTGGACCAGGTTGTTGATCGTCGCCGAAGACTTGGCGAAGTCGGCGCGGGCCACCCTGAACTCAGTCGTTTTTTAAGCAGCACCTTCGATCCTGCATTAGATGCGTACCGCCGCCAAGCATATGCAGCGCTGGCGGCTTCTGATATTGGGCCAGCCGACCAACTGCTGGCGCGATGGCAGACGCTCAGCCCATCGGATTTTGGCCTTCACAACGCGGTTCGTGGCGATGACGGAGGCCTTACGTTTGTGGACTTTGAGTATTTTGGATGGGACGACCCAGTTCGGATAGTAAGCGATTTTCTTCTGCACCCTGGACACCTACTCGATGATGACGCGAAACGCCAATTCGTATACGGATGTTATACGGTCTTCGGGAACGACCCCCAATTTCTGAACCGACTGAGAGCCTTATATTGCCTAGTTGGGTTACGTTGGTGTCTGATTTTATTGAACGAATTTCTACCCGAGCGCTTGGCGCGCCGCCGTGCCGCTGGGAATTCAGATAAGATCGCGAACATACGCGCCAGACAGCTTCGGAAAGCTGACCAAATGTTGACTGGTCTTGAAATTAGCAAAGGAGTCTTATCGACTGATGTCTTCTCCACTCTCAAATGAACTATATCCGAACTCGCCCCCGCTCGATTCACGGTCATTAGATCTCAGGCGCCTGGTGGTCAACGCATTGGATGGGGGTGGGCGGGGTCATCTTGGTTCGTCCATGTCTCTGATTGAAGTTCTTCGCGTTCTATATGATGACGTCCTTCGACACCAACCGCAGGTGCCCAACTGGGAAGGACGAGATAGGTGTATCTTGTCAAAAGGACATGGTTGTTTGGCGCTTTATGCTATTCTGTCGGAGCACGGCTACTTTGCGCGTAACGAAATGCGGACCTTTTGCCATTTCGATAGCTTGTTGGGCGGGCATCCTGAACGCGGCAAAATTCCGGGTGTGGAAGCTTCGACCGGAGCGCTTGGTCACGGGCTATCAATTGGAATTGGGATGGCCATTGCGGCCCGTATAAAGGGGCGGGACACGAGGGTATTCGTGGTAATGGGCGATGGAGAGATCAACGAAGGCTCGGTATGGGAGGCGGCGATGGCGGCAGCTAAACACCAGCTGTCTAATCTGACCGCAATCGTCGACTATAACAAGCTGCAATCCTATGGTCGGTTGTCTGACGTTCTGGATGTGGAGCCACTGGCCGATAAATGGGAGGCGTTTGGATTTGCGACTGCGGAGTGCGATGGCCACGACGTTTCCGCCCTGCGCGATCTTCTCTGCGAACCGCTCTCTGACGATAAGCCGACTATGATCATCGCTCACACGGTCAAGGGGAAGGGCGTCCCGTTTGCCGAGAACGAACCAGAGTGGCACCATAAGTCTCGGGTGCAGTCTGATCAAATTGAGGCCATGTACGCGGCGTTTTTGGAAGCGGCAGATGCGTAATGCATGTCTGAGCATGGTCTATACCTTGGCAAAAGCCGACCCGCGTGTCGTCTTTGTTGGCTCTGATCTTGGTCCCAGCGTTCTTAGTGAAATGAAGCGGGAGTTTCCGAATCGTTTCTTCATGGAGGGAGTTTCCGAACAACATATCGTGGGTTTCGCCGCAGGCTTGGCGATAGAGGGGTTCATACCTTACGTTAATACCATCGCGACCTTTATCACCCGCCGCTGTTTTGAACAGGTGGCGCTGGATTTATGTCTGCACAATCTTCCGGTTCGACTGATCGGCAATGGAGGCGGCCTTGTATATGCGCCTCTTGGACCGACACACTTGGCGATTGAAGATATGGCCATTATGCGTGCGTTGCCGAACATGACGATTGTTTCACCCTCCGATGCCGATGAGATGTCTCGTTTCATGGAGAGATCCATCGATATTGCAGGGCCCGTCTATATTAGATTGGGCAAGGGCGGTGATCCGATAGTCTCGCGGGAGGACACAGGATTTGAGGTCGGAAAGTCAATCAGCCTTCGGAGTGGCTGTGATATTTTGATGGTTAGCACTGGAGTGATGACGAGTCGTGCGTTGGTCGCGGCTGAAATACTTGACCGGCGGGGCATTTCATGTGGCGTTCTTCACATGCACACTGTCAAGCCTCTGGATCACCGTGGGTTGAGTGAGCACGCCATTGCGGCCGGTCTGGTAGTGACGATCGAGGAGCATACTTTGCCTGGAGGCTTTGGCAGCGCTGTGCTTGAGAGTCTCAGTGATAACTTAGGTCAGCAAATGCCGCCGGTCGAGCGGCTGGGTATCCCAGATACATTCGCAGCGCACTATGGTTCTCAGGATGCTATACTGGAAAGCTACAATCTGCAGCCCGAGGCTATCGCCGAAGCGGTGGCCGAGGCCTTCACAACTAATTGAGCGGTCTGAATAGTCAAAATGACGGAGCCGTGAACCCAGCATACAGCGGTTTAAATTTTTGTTTGGAGCGATGCGAGGCGTTGTGCAACGGTGATGTAGGGGCGTGCACTTATGTGCGTTCTCTCCGGTAAATGAGGACTTTCCCACAGATCGGGTGAAAAAAGGTTCGCAGCGAGAGGGTTGGGTTCTATGTGTCTGGGTCGGTTTTTTTGCGACGGTAGCGCAGCCTCCGATCCTTATGCCGGTGTGTGGGTCGCTTGGTACTAGAATTAGCCCAGGAAGCGCACTGTTATCAAATTTTGGTCAGTGGAGTGAGGCTTGAATTTATCTGAATTGGTTTTCACGCGTGTTGGCAAAAAAGAAAGTATTAAGATTACGAGGTGGTTCGACGTAAGCGCGTTGATGCGCAATGACTATCGTGGTGATTTTGCGTATTTTGCCAATGCTTTAGAAAAATCCCTCGGTTCTCGGGCTCCTAATATCTAAATTTCCAGGGGCACTTTGGATTTCCTAGACGCAACCCGTTTAAATAATTTTTTAAATAATTTCCTGACTATATTAACTCCTCAACTGGGCGAAACATTATCTTTCTAGATGCAAGTCTAACCATAGCTTTTCTCGCACCGGAAAGACTCAAGAAACCACTTGCGTTCATTAAATGAACAAGCTACGTTCACAAAGTGAACGTAATTTTAACGCTAATCA
>MDTD01173805.1_pt1 | contig 14676 bp, 9 predicted proteins | sample 811221 | NCBI WGS metagenome assembly MDTD01 (sample SAMN05326646, study PRJNA326480) | marine metagenome | isolation source: seawater | place: Pacific Ocean: South West | collected 2011
ATCGTCCCACATCCCCACGCCCTCGACGTACGACGAGTTCGCGCGTCCTCGTTTCTTCGCCGACGCCGTCGTCGTCTCCGTCGTCGTCCCCATCATCATCGTCTCTCCAATCTCTCACCCTCTCGCTCGCTCGCGCTCGCTCGATCGCGCGCGCCGAGCGTCCTCCTCCCACGCTCGACGCTCGCCTCGCGCGCGTCTTCCCCTCTCTTCCCGCGTCGTCGTCCGACGATCGGCCGTCTTCCATCGCGCCATCCATCCCGTGCGTTTCGCGCATGCATTCAAACCATCGACCGACCGACCGACCCATCGATCCATCGACCCATCGACCGACCGACCCACCGATCGACCCATCGACCCATCGACCGACCGATTGACCGACCGCGCGGGACGCGCGCGGTGGGTTCGACTCGACCCCGCGGATGACGGATGCCGTGACGTGATTGACCGATCATGACTCAACACACACACACACACGACACACATCGATCGATCGATCGATCAATCGATCGTTCGATCGATCGTTCGTTCATTTCATCGATCGCGTGGAGGTTTCAACGTATACCGAACCCCACGCGAATCGACTCGAACCGAACGCACGAACGCGAGCGGGGCGTCGTCGAGGGCGGAGACGCGCGCGCGATCGCGCGCGTGACGGTGACGGCGCGACGGGACGGGACGGGCGACACACGACGACGACGGATCGGTCGACGAAGGGTCGAACGAACCCGCGCGCGAAGGAATCGATGAGCGATTGGGCCGACTCCACGGATCTCCCGCCGCTGAGCGCGGACCTCCCGCCGCCGCCGAGCGGCGGTGGGGCGAGCGCCGGGACGGGGGCGAGCGCGAGCGCGACGGGAGGGGCGACGCGAGCGACGACGACGAACGCGCCCGCGCCGGCGAAAACGTCGGGATACGTCCCGCCGCATCTGCGCAATCGACCGGCGGGGGGGAACGCGCCCTCGAGGGGTGGGGGGGGATCGTTCGGAGGTGCGTCGAGACGACCGGAAAGAGGCCGTCGCGAATGCGAATATGCGAATGTGAATGTGAATGTGAATGCGACGACGGGCGATGGGTGACGACGAAGACGCGATGGGTGGTGATTCGAACGAACGCGTGAAATTTCGTGCGTTCGTTCGCGCGAGACGCGAGGGATCGAGCGCGCGCGCGCGAGGCGGGACGCGCGATCGGTCGACTCGACGTCATCGGCCGGCGACCGCGCGTGCTCGCGCGTGGGATGTAAACCCTCGCTCGAGCCGAGGAGGAGGGAACGAAGAGAGGAGGGAACGAAGGCTCCACGAGGGGGGGCGGGGGGTGAAGGGGAGGGTGAAGGGGACGACGAGACGAAGGACGAAGCGCGGAGACTGACGAGACGCGCGCGGCGCGTACGCACCGCAGGGGGCGGCGGCTGGGACAGCGGCAGAGACAGAGGCGGCGGAGGATGGGGCGGCGGTGGTGGTGGTAGATTCTCGCGCGGTGAGGATTACAGCGGAACGTCGTTCGGACGCAGAGAAGATCGCGGATTCGGCGGTGGAGGGTGGGACACCGGTCGCTCGAGGTTTAGACGCGAGGACAACCCGTTTGCCGAGCAAGAGGCTGAGGAGCGAGCGGCGGCGCGAAATGATCCGGACTCTGAGGCGACGAAGATTTTCACGGGTGAAAACACCGGTTTGGATTTTGATTTGTACGAAGATATTCCTGTAGAGACGAGTGGACGAGACGTGCCGGCGCCGATCGGCTCTTTTGAAGAACTCGACCTCGGGTCGAGCGTGAACGCGAACGTGAAGAGATGTAAGTTCAAGAACCCGACGCCGGTGCAAAAGTACGCCATTCCGGCGTCGCTTGCTGGTAGAGATTTGATGGCGTGCGCACAGACCGGTTCGGGTAAGACGGCTGCGTTCTGCTTCCCCATCATCGCCGGAATCCTCAAGAGAGGTCTCCAGGGAGGACACATGAACCGTAAGACGTACCCGCTCGCTCTCGTGCTCTCACCGACGCGGGAGTTGGCGAGCCAGATTCACGCTGAGTCTCGTAAGTTTGCGTACCAAACTGGCGTCGCTTCGTGCGTGATTTACGGCGGTGCGCCGGCTGTCGAGCAGTTTCGTGCCATGGAGAGAGGATGCGATTTGCTCATCGCCACTCCGGGACGTTTGATTGATCTCATCGATCGCGCGAAGATTTCGCTCAGCCGAGTGTGCTACCTCGCCCTCGATGAGGCCGATCGAATGTTGGACATGGGTTTCGAACCGCAAATTCGTGAAATTGTTGACGGTCGCGACATGCCGCCGTGCGGGGAGCGCCAGACTATGTTATTCTCCGCGACGTTCCCGAGAGAAATTCAACGCATGGCTTCCGACTTTTTGGACGACTACGTCTTCCTCACCGTCGGTCGCGTCGGTTCCTCGCACGCTTTGATCACGCAGACGGTCGAACGCGTCAACTCGTACCACGAGAAGAGCGAAATGCTCCTCGATTTGGTCGAGGCGGTGCCGGGGTTGACGCTCGTCTTCGTCGAGACCAAGCGCGGCGCGGATCAATTGGAGGATTTCTTGTACTCCAAGGGTAAGCCCGCCACGAGCATTCACGGTGATCGAACGCAGCAAGAGCGAGAGGCTGCTTTGCGCTCGTTCCGCGCCGGCAAGACTCCGATTCTCGTCGCCACGGATGTCGCGGCGAGAGGTTTGGACATTCCGCACGTCACCCACGTCATCAACTTTGACTTGCCGTCGGACATCGACGACTACACCCACCGCATCGGTCGTACCGGACGCGCGGGTAAGAAGGGACAAGCCACGGCGCTCTTCTTGGAATCCAAGGATGGTAACATTGCCCGTTCTTTGATGGAGCTCATGAGCGAAGCCAACCAAGAGGTGCCGACGTGGTTGACGCAAATTTCCGGCCATTCCTTCGGCGGCGGCGGTCGCCGACGCGGCGGTGGGGGTAATAGATTCGGGGGTAGAGATTACCGCAGCGGCGGCGGCGGCGGCGGCGGTGGCAGCAGCTCTGGCTGGGGTCGTCAATGAGCGCCCGTCTGACGACGTCTCGTCGTCGCCCGATTCACGCGACGTCGACGTCGCCATTCGTCTCGCGACGCATTGACACGACGATCACATTCATCACCGGATAGACGACATTGTTTGCTTTTCGAGTATTTTTTCCCACCTAAAATTTTAACATCACGACCACACACACACACACACACACGCACACGCACGCACGCACACGCACGCACAGTCGACGATGTATAACGGCTATTTTCGTGTCCCTGTGTGACACACAGTGTGTGTTCGCACGACATGGACAAAAAATACACAAAATAGAGGGTTTAGACACGATCACGATTGTTTATTACCCGGCCGCCGCAACCTCCCGGCTCGACCGCGGTCGATGGGCGCGGCGGCACACGCGCGCGCGCGACGGTGACGACGACGCGGGGCGATGAAGTTCGGCCATCTCTTCGCCGCGACGACGGCGTCGACGCAACCGAGCGTTCGTGAACAGGTGCGCGAGCGCGAGCGCGATGCGTCGTGAATATTCGGTCAGTGGCGCGGGGGAATATTCTCACTCTCGGGGGGTCGGCGGATGAGGCGCGAACGACGCGATGACTGACGACGATGGCGTTGCGCGCGCGTGATGTGCGCAGTTTTTGGATTATAAACTCTTGAAGCGCGTGTTGAAGGATATACCGGTGAAACAAGGGACGGAAGGGACGTCCGCGAGCGTCAAGGATCTGCCGCACGCCGAGAAGGTCTTCGTCCAGGAGTTGACGAATCAACTTAGAAAGTTTAACGAATTCTTTATGAATCGCGAGGAGGAGATCGTGATGAAGGAGGGACATTTGGTGCAGTTGTTTGAACAGAACGAGGAGCGCATCGCGAGCGCGAAGAGCGCGGGTTCGTACACCAACGAGTGTCTCGCCACCGATACCCAAATGTGTCAAAAGTTTGCCAACTTTCACGGCGAGCTCGTGCTGTTGGAGCACTGGACGAATCTGAACTATGCGGCGTTGGTGAAAATTTTGAAAAAACACGATAAGAGATCGAGCTTGGCGCTTCGATCGCCGTTTCTGCGCAACGTGCTGCAGCAACCGTTTTACAGCACCGAGGTGCTCACGGCGATGATTGGGCGCGCCGAGCAGCGATTTAGAGCCATCGAGGAGAGACTTCGCGCGTTCCTGGGCGATGGGTTCGCCCCGGCGCAGCTCGGCGGTGCGCCCGAGGTCAACTTGCGCATATCTTCCGACGGGAGCGAGATCAGCGACGACGACGACGCGTACAGCATAGAAGACACCAAGATGGCGCTCAACTGTTGGCAAGGTCTCGACCAGAGCGAGGCGCTGCAAAACCCGCTCGGGCTCTAAGCATTCGACTCTTTCGCTATTTTTTCGCATCAGTCATGTACGCGTGTTGTAAACTTGCATCCCATTTACTAGGTTCTCAGCGGGCACACAATCCCTCGCCCGGTTGTTACCCGCTCGACCCGTCCCGTCGTCCCGTCGCGTCGGTCGACCCCAACCGAAAGCCGAAAGCCGCGTCACACCTCGACGTTTGGGGACGAGATTCGACTCGATCGAAAAGTAAAAGTAAAGAAAGAAAGAAATGTCCGAGACGCGCGAGCGCGCCGACCACCGCGCGTCCGCGTCGTCGTCGTCGTCGTGGTTCTCCCTCGGCCCGTTCCCCGAGCGCGTCGTGTCGAGACATTACGTCGTCGACCTCGACCCGCCTCGGAGCGCGATTCCTCGTCGCGTGCGCGCGAGATTCGACGAGCGGTCGAGGAAAAGCGCGCGCTCAAGCGTTGGCCGTTCACACGCGAGAGAGAGGCGTCCGAGACGCGGACGCGGCGTGCGTGAGGTGCGAATGCGGTTCGTGAACTCGAAGAGGCGTTTGGTACTTTTTCGACGGTACTTTTTCGACGCGACTGGCGGACTGACGGAGAAACTCGGTTTCGTAGGCGGCGAGAGGGTTCTTGGACGTCGATTTGTGCAAAACGAGAGCATGGGAAGATTTGGTCGAGCTCATCTGCGACGGGAAAGTGCTCGAGGCGACGGGGAGATGGCTCGAAACAGCTGAGAAGTTACTCGACGGGACGTTTTCGCGAACGCTGCAGACGAGGGTGGTGCTGAGCGCGCACGCCATCGCGTACCACGGGGACGTGGTGCTCGGCGGCGCTCGTGCGAGGGATGCGGAACCGCCCGAGGAGGAAGTGGCGTTGTGTGAGGCGTCGAGCGAGTTGGTGGGGGCGCTTGAAAGTCTGGCTCGCGCCGCCGCGGAGGATCGCGTCAAGAGCGACGACGTCTTGCGACTGGAGCGCTCTTGGTACGGCATGGAGTATCACTTTAACGTGTGGAAAGTGAAAGACGCCGCGTCTTTGGAACACGAGCTCGTGCGAATCGGCATCGCCATGGAGAGTTCGATGCTCTCGGTGTGCGGACCGGACGCACTCGACGCGAACATCGACCTCGGGGAGGAACGAAACGCGATTCGAGAAGCACAAGCGCGCGATCGCGCGCTTTTGAGAGAAAAGTTGTTCACGTTGTCCGGGCAAAGAGCGGTCGACGAGTTCGACATCATGATCGAACGCGTCCGTCGAGACAGACGGTCGAAACAAACGCCTCCTTCCTCGCCGCCGAATGAAAATCTCGAGCGACGACGACGGGTGCGGGAGATGAAGAGCGCCGAGACGTCCTGCGCGATTTCCCGCGACAAGGCGCGAGTCGGTGGTCGAGTTACGTCGCGCGAGTCCGAGACGAACGCGGCCGAAAAGGATCGAATCTTGCACGAACTCATGCTCGACCCGGAATGGCACTTGGCGCTGCAAAAATGCGCCGTCGACACTCCGCACGACACGGTGGCAAAGGTCATGAAGAGGGCGTTTTGGGATGTCACGTACGAGAATCTTTCGAGTGATCCGATGGATACGTCTTGTGTGCGAGCTCTGGTTGACGAATGGAAAGAAATCATCAACGGTGAGTTGTCGAACTTACCTCTGGGCACGTTGGACGAGCGTCTCGTCGAGTCGATCCAAAACGAGCTTCATAATATTAACGGAGAAGACCTCGAGAGATGTGTCGCCCACGTCGATCGAAATCTCACGGATGCGTGCGAAGCACTTCGTTCAGCGTTGACTCTTGGCTATTCGATTCTGAAGATTCTCTCCGAGAGCATTCGACACGCGTGTGACGTGCGATTGGATGTCGAATACGGTAAACTTCTCGACGGCTTGACAATCGACGGCGACAGAGAACGCATTTTGAAAAGTGTCGTGGATTCGTTGGAATTTCTGTTTACGTTTCAAGAGATTGTGATAAAACACGTGCAGATGGACGTTGTTAACGATACGATCGACGGCTTGAGACAGTTGCTTTCAACGTCCGTCTCTCACGGAACTGAACACGCTCTCGGTCGGTTCTTGGAACGCTCAGGTCTCCAGTTTGGCGAAGAAACGGACATCGATCGCGTGTCTTTGGCGGCGCCGCGCACAGTGGCGTGGATAGAGTCTGTTTCGAGCGAATTACACGCGATGGATGGCGATTTGACTCCACTCTTGCGCTCTTTGGAAAACGAATGGAAGGGAATTCGTCTCCAAAGCGGCTTGAAGGCTTCGAAAAAGCACACGTCGTCAAACAGCAGCGCTCTCGTCGTCGTCAAACCGACTCTGGACCCGGTCAGGGTGTGTAGCGTAGATGGAGTCGCACGAGTCGCGTTCTCGAAACTCATCTCAAATCGCAAAGCGCGAGAACAAAATTTTCTTCCCGAAATATTGGAACTCGACGAGGAACGTATCCGGATGATGTTCGACCTCTTCCATGAAGCGCACATTCTTTCTGCGTGCGTCGTTTTATCCAAAGAGATGTTTGCCGGTGACGTGGACGTCGCATTTGTCTCAGTCCTCGTCGACCGTGTGTCTCGGTCTTTTCAAGACGAGAACCAAGCGAAAGAGCTTTCAAAGGTCGCGGCTGTCATCCGAGAGTCCAAACTCGCGCACACGGAAAGAATTGAAACGATCACGAACATGCTCGCCAAACTCACCGCGGACGACAACCAAATGTCGTTGACCATCGTCAACTGTTTGAGACGAGCGCTCACGATTCGTCTTCTTCACGGATTCGAGAGCGACGCCGTGTCTCGGCGAGTCGAACGCCACCTCTCATCCGTCGGCGGTTCCGCGCTCCGCCCCGTGATTGATCAAATCGCGCGAAAAGCCGCACCGGTGTTGAATCTCGCCGTGCTCGTGTACGGACAAAACGTTATTCACACCATAGTCACCGACGTGCTCTCTAGAGACGACGAAATTTAAGTGTTGTAACGCATACTCGACACGCAGTGACTCCAAACCCTCATAACGAGACTCGGGTCGTCATGAGCTCCATCAAGCGCACGATCGTGCAGGTCTTGGCGTCGGACGCGCTGCACTACGCGCTCATCCCCGCCATCATCATCGTCGGCATGAACACGACGCCGAAGCCGAGTATTTTGCAGCTTCTAACGCCGATTTAGTCCCGCACGTGCGGATCGGAGTGGGTAGAACGATTCGCGCGGTGCGAGTCATTAGCGATAAATGTAGAGAGTGTAAACCGCGACACTCGAGAGAAAATGTTACATTTCGACTTAGTTTCGTTCGCGCAGGCGCCTATCGAAGTCGGAGAGCTCGAAATCGTCACCTCCGCCTTCTTTCGAAGTGTACACCGCGTCGCCGACGACTCGCTGCGAAGACGCGGAGGACGCTGCGGCGAGCTTGGCCGCGAGGCGAGGCTCGGGATTGGCGACTCTTCGAGCCGCCAGTAAGCGAGCGTTGTTGCGGGCGTCGATGGCTTGGTTCTTACCCATGTTGCGGATCACTCGCAGGATGGGCACCACGAAGAACAGGACCCCGTACGTGAACAAGCCGGGAAGCAAACCAGCGAACGAGCGCGCCAAATCGACGTACTCGCGGCTGTGATACATCAATTTCGGATCGTTGATCATGTTCGCGAGGATGATGACGCCGACGATGTTCGCGACACCGAGCAAACCGGCGAGGAATCGCTGCGACGGTTCTGCGAGAGAAAATGCCCAGCGTTCCTCTTGCGCCAACGCGCCGCTGTCGCCACGACCCACCGCGCTGACTCTGCCCGCGGTCGACTCCATGTTTGGAAACCGATAGATGATCGTCCCCGACACGGAATTCACCTCGGGTGTACCCTCAAAACGTGTGAGCGCCGGTAACACGAAGGACTCGTCTTCGTAGCCGACGGTGTCTAAGTACGGCGCGAGTTGTTCCGCCGTCATCACCCCCTTGTTCTTTCGAATGGCGCGACCGACTAATTCCCATCGACGCTTTTCGAAATCTAAGTTGGGATCACCATCCCCGAAGACGAAACTGAACACGGACTCGAAAAAGTTCATCTCTCTGTCGCGTCTTCGCGGCCTGCGATAGTAATACGGATCCCAGTACCACAGCAAATCCGACGGATAGAAATAAAACCTTGGCCCACCGTACGAACGACCGCGATCGTCACGATCTCCGGAGCGCTGTGCGGATAAAAGCGCGAAGATGGCGGTGTACACGATCATGATGCTCGCCACGAGGGACGTTCCGAAAGCCACTCGGAACAGGTACGATGCCAAACTCTTCACCCCAGTCATCACCGGCTCCACCTTCATCTTGAAAGATTTTGAACTCAAAATCGCTTTCGTCGACTTCGGGAAGACGTACGTGAGATCTCCAACGTTGGAAACCTCCAACGTCGCCCCCGTGTCCGCGGCGAGTGCGTTCAACGCCTTTTGTGTGTCGTACACGCTCGCGCCGGAAATCGCGCTCGCGTCACCCACCGTGGCGCGATAATTCGACTTTTCGATCGCCTGCAACGTTCTGTCTCGCAGATCCGAGTTCAAATCATCGCTCTCGACTCTCGCCCCCGGCGCCGAGTTCATCTTCGCGTCCATCATCTCGTCCCCCCTCGCGAGCGCTTCAAACTCGCCGTCGTACGCGTCTCTCGACGATCGCCCGGACCCGAACCCGCGCGCGACGACGGGCGCGCGCCCGCCGACGCGCGCCGCGCCTCCTCCCAGGCGCACCATCGCGCTCGAAGGACGCGGCACCGACCCGCGATGACGCGCCTCGGTCCGCGCCATCGTGCGCACCACGCGTCGCGCTCCCGCGGTCGCGGCGCCTCCGCGAGACGCCATCCCACCCAACGTCGGCGGCGGCGGGGGCGGCGCGCGCGCGGGCGTCGACAACATCGCGCGTCGAAGTGTTCGGTCGTTCGTCGTCCGACTCGTCCGACTCGTCGTCACATCCATCCCCTCGACATCCGTCGGCGACGGACCGTCGCGACGACGTCGAGAGATGTCGCGCAAGGGCGGGTGGTACGACGAGGAGGACGATTACTACGACGAGTACGACGACGACGACGAGTACGACGACGACGACGATGAGTACGACGACGAAGGAGGGAACACCGGTGGTTTGAGAGATGCGTCCGGGACGACGAAGACGGGCGCCGGCGGCGCGAGCGCGGGTCGCGGACCGTCCAAGGCGATGGAGGTGATGAAAACGAACCCAAAGACGAAACTCGTCGGCGCGAAGGAGGTCAAGGCGCGGCGAGACGCGGAGAAGAACGCGAGGTATCCCGCCGTGCCGACTGGCGAGCGAACTGCGGGAGCGTTTGCGTTCGATACGCCTTCGCCGGACGCGGCGGCGTTAGCGGCGAGAGCGAAGAGAGGAGGCGGTTATTCAGTTGACTTCCGATCGTCGTCGCCGTCGACGACGACGACGACGACGGCGACGGTGGAAGAGGCGTTGCGCGCGGAGTTCACGGCGAAGACGAGAGTGCGCGTCGAGTCGCCGGCGTTCTCTGGGTACGAACCGTCGTCCCAGGAACGCGCGGCGTACGCCTCGGCCGATGGAGACGTGCACGTGGTGATATTGGGTCACGTCGATGCGGGGAAATCGACGCTGAGCGGACGTTTACTGTACGCGTTGAAGGCTGTCGACGACAGAGCGGTGCACAAGAACGCGCGCGACGCGAAGGCGAGCGGGAAATCTTCCTTCGCGTGGGCTTGGATGATGGACTCGAGACCGGAAGAGCGCGAGCGCGGGGTCACCATAGATGTTAGTGTGAAGCGATGCGTTCTTGATAGCCGCAGACAATTGGTTGTGTTGGACGCGCCGGGGCACAGGGATTTCGTCCCGAGCGCTATTTCCGGCGTATCGCAAGCGGATGCTGGTGTCTTAGTCATCGATGGCGCCGTGGGTGGTTTTGAGAATGGATTTGAAGGTAAAGCGGGACACGGTGGTCAAACGCGCGAGCACGCACGACTCGCGAAATCTCTCGGTTTGCACTCTCTGATTGTCGCGGTGAACAAGATGGATTCCGTCGAGTACGACAAAGCGCGGTACGATCACATCTGTGGAGCACTTCGAAGCTTCCTGATCGATGACGTGGGTTTCGACGATGGTCAACTCACTTTCATTCCGGTGTCGGGAATAGAAGGCGCTAACATTACGCCGGAAGACACACCTTTGCCCGCCGCGCTTTCCGCGTGGTATCGCGGTCAAACGCTGGTGGAGTCGTTTCGTTCGTTGAAAACTCCGTCGCGCGGTGAACCCAAACCGCTGAGAATGCCACTCGCGGATATCGTCACCGAAGTGCATTCACTCGGTAGCGCGGCGTGCGGAGGTAAGATTGAGTCGGGGAGCATGGCGAAGGGGCAAAAGTTACTTCTGATGCCGGCGAACGTGACTGCCACGGTTAAATGTCTCGAGGTGGACGGTATGAGGGTCGATTTCGCCCCGATTGGGACGTCGGTGGACGTTGGTCTGAGCGACATCGACCCACAACACTTACAAGTGGGGAGCGTGTTGTGTCACGCATCGTACCCGATGACGCCCGCGAACGAGATTGAAATTCGCGTGCTCACAACCGACGTTCTCCGCATTCCTTTGCTCAAAGGTTCAAAGGTAGTGTTGCACTCTCACATGCTCACGTGCGATGCGACGATAGATGAGCTCATCGCGCAAGTCGACACAGCGACCGGAGAGGTGCTAAAGTCGAAGCCGAGGTGCATAACGCGTGAACAGAGCGCGATTTTGCGCGTGCGCACGTCTCGTAATATTTGCGTCGAGCCGGTCGAAGTTTCTCCAACGTTGAGTCGCATCACGCTTCGCATGGCTGGTAAGACGATGGCGCTCGGTGTGGTTACCACCGTATGGCGATGCTGAACTAGTTCTAGTAAGGCGGGAGATCGACTTGCTTCATGAAATCCCGTATACTATATGCGTATACAAGTAACGTATCCGACCGACCGCGACCGTATAGTTACGTTAACGGTCACGGGACTCGGCGACGGCGCGCGCGAACGCGATTGCGACACATGCCGGACGACGTGGTCGCGCGAGTCTCAAACGCGTTTCCATCGTGCCCACCGCGACGGTGTCCGGCATCGTCGGAAGCATCAAGAACGTCACGCGCACCGCAGCCAACGTCGCCGCCGTCGCGCTCAAGACCGTCGGACCGAAGACGACGAAAGCGTCCAAGTGAACGGCCACCGCGCCACCCCAACCGTAGGCTGGGCGGGAGATGTACTAACTGCATCAACAACGAGCATCAAGAACTGTACAATACTGATTTGTAATACAATGATTCATTGCGTCCTCAAGACTCCTTTGGCGTACCAAACACAACTTGATTCGCCCCTTCTATGTCGAGATACTCGACCTCACCTCCCGTTTTATCGGCTATGTATTCAACGAGAGATGCCCTTTGGGTGACTGGTTTACCCTGACGATCGCGTCTGTGCTTGAAGAGATCTGGGAAAACGCAACACGGAACCACGGCGAATGGTTTCTTAAACTGGATGGCGAAATCGATGATGGGTTCAGTGGCTTGGTCCGGGTGCATGCCGACGATGATGGAACAATCTTTGAACAGGTGCCAATTCTCGCTAGAAAATTCCGTCTTGATTTGTTCGCAAAGCCACGAATCAGTATCCGGCGAGTCTGTTTTCAATCGCTTCGCCTCGGCCTTTAGCCACTTGTGCTGATGCTTATTCAATTTCCTCGCTCTCGGCTCCACCAGCGTGCTTTTGATCCCCATCTTGGTGTACAATTCGAACGACACGTCACCTCTCCCGCCCGCCACGTCCAGGACGCCCGTTCCCGAGTTCAACACGTCGACGCCGAACTTGTCCACCAACCAACTCGCAAATTTTCCCGCGCGCGCGTGTTTACTCGCCACGGAATCTCCGTGCGGATCTCCCGATTCCACCGCGAGCTGCCTCCTGTTCGCCTTTCTCTCCGCGATCCAATTCCTCTGCATCGCGCGATCGTGCGCGTACTTACACGCGTCCCCTTTCGCGCAGTACCCATTGTTGATGAAAAATTTACACGGGCCGACGTTCTTCCCGCTCGCCCGCGACGTCGCGTCCGCCGACTCGTTCCCACGCGCTCCGTCCACCGCCTCCCGAGCGAATGCGCGCCCCGGATTCGCCTCCGCCCACGACTCGACGACCTCGACTCGTTCGCACGTCAAACTAAACTCCCCGTGACTTCCCGGCGGTCGTCTCGTCAGCGTCCCCGCCACCTCCACCACGTTGCCGAGTTTGAGCGCCGTCTTTTGCGCCGTCGCGACGCACGCCGGCGTCTCGAACGATCCCACCCCCACCTTGAGCACGATCTCGACGTCGTCGACGACGCCGTTTTCGATCGCCTCCTCGACATCGCGCCCGTCCGCGCTCGACGTCGTCGCCTCTCGAACCGCCGGCGCCGCTCGCGCGGCTTCGTCCTCGAGCTCGTCCTCGAGCGCGCGCACGCGGTCGCACCGCACGTCGTAAAACGCCAAACGTTTACTCACTCGTCGCCTGCCGAACACTCGACCGCGCGCGCGCACGCGTCGACCGCGCGCGTCCGACATGTCGCGACGTCGCGACGATGTGACGCGACTCTTCACATCGCGACTCTTCGCGGGGAGACGGGCGAGTGGACGCGACGGGGAGACGCGACCGGGGAAGATACTATGGTGACGGTGACGTCCGCGCGCGTCGGTCCACCGTCGTCGTCGACGTCCGCGTCCAGGGGCAAAGGAACGATGACGATGGATACGCGGCCACGTGTCGGGGAACGCCGACAGATGACGACGACGACGACGACGACGAGGCGCGATCGTCGAGACGACCGCGCGTGTCGCGTCTTCGCGTCTTCCGGCGTCGCGCCCGAGGACGAGGACGACGACGACGCGCGCACCGAATCGACGTCGACGAGACGCGTCTTGGTCTCGGCGGTGGCGGCGACGGTGGCGGCGGCGGCGACGGGACGTCGCTCGGACGCCCTCGCGGCCGGTGCCGAGCTCAGTGCGCGCGATGCGTTCACGCAGAGGTTTCCCATATTATTTAAACCGTTCTACGGCCGTGGGTACCGCGCGACGGTGAAGCGCGAACTCGTCCCGGGTTCGATGTGGGCGGCGGAGCAAAACATCGAGCTCGGACCGCTGGAGACGACGATTCGGTGCGTCGTCGTCAAGCTCAGGGATGGATCGCTGTGGGTGCACGCGCCGCTCGCGCCGACGGAGGAGTTTTTTGAGTTTGTGGAATCGTGCGGCGACGGTACGCCGACGAGCGTGGCGCACGTCGTCGTGCCGACGTACGCGCTCGAACACAAAATTTTCGCAAAGGACGCGTTGAAGAGGTGGCGAAACGCCAAGCTGTACACGGCGCCGGGGCAGTTTACGTTTCCGATCAGAGACCTGTCGGACGAGATAGTTTTCGGGAGGAGAGTGGATGGGGTGTTGGAGGGGAGCGATGTAGACGCGAGAGACGTTCCGTGGAGAGATGAAATCGAATACGAGACGTTGCGCGTCGGCGCGTTCGACGTCGGTTCGACGTCGCAGACGATTTACGAGACGGCGTTTTTCCACAAGAGCACCAAGACGCTGATCGTCACGGACGCGCTGGCGCAGATCCCGATCGACCCGCCCGAGGCGAACTCGGTGGATAAACTCCTCGTCGTCTCCCAGCGCTCGACGGCGGATCCCGTGCCCGAGGACACGCCCGAGGCGAGACGCGTCGGATGGGAAAAGACGGCGCTCTTGGTGAATTATTTCTTCCCCGAGCACGAAGAGCTCGATCCGAGCGCCCCCGGAACGGTGATTTGGACGGACGGTTGGCACGACAATTTCCAAGCCCTCGCCGGTCGACTCCTCGTCCCGCCCGTCGTGCGCACGCTCCTCTACGCGCAAGATCCCGCCGCCGTCCGTCGTTGGGTCGCCGCCGTGCGCGCGCGATGGGACTTCGAGCGCATCGTCCCCGCCCACTGGCAGGCTCCCTTGCCGTGCACACCCGACGATTTCGAGCGTGCGTTCGCGTTTTTAGACGACGACGCCATCGACGCGTTCCCTCCCGGCGATCTCGCCCGCGGTCTCGCCCCCGTCGCCGACGTCATCCTCCGCGCGTCGACGCGCGCCTAGCGCGCGAAAAAGAACAAACAAACCTCCGCGCCGCGCGACGGTCCGTCCACGACCCTCCATCCACTCTTCCTTTTTCTTTTCGTTCAATTCACATCGTACAGTAGGTGTTTCATTGCATAGAAATCGCGTCGCATCGGACGAGATCAAAGTAGGTAAAAGTAAACTACGCATCCCCGTCGCTTCAAAAATCGCCGACGGCGCCCTCGTCGCCTCGTCAGCATTCGCGCGCATGCGTCGCG
>MDTD01122573.1_pt1 | contig 14675 bp, 12 predicted proteins | sample 811221 | NCBI WGS metagenome assembly MDTD01 (sample SAMN05326646, study PRJNA326480) | marine metagenome | isolation source: seawater | place: Pacific Ocean: South West | collected 2011
CATACATTCAAATTTTACATTTAAAGAAAAAAATTCACACTTTAAATCTTGAGGTAAAGAGGGATATTTTTCATTATCGATCAAATAATTATTAATTACCATATGAATAATTTTTCTATCGCCTATTGTTTTTTTACACTCTTCCTTAATTTCATATAATACTGGTTTAAGCTTATCTTTCGTAATAATACTATTGTAATTATTTTTTTTAATTGAAATATTAATTGTTAAAAATTTATCACTTTCTAGTATAAGATTTATTTTTTCAATAAAATTTTTTAAATACTTTTCTATTTCAAAAATATTTTGATCTAAAAATTTTTTCAGAAAATCAAGATCTAATTGATTTGAATTATTTTTATTTAAAGACTCTTTATAAAAGATTTTTTCAAAATTTTTTTTATCATATACAGCGATAATAATCTTCTTTGGACTAAATAGTAAAAAAGTTTCAAAATTTATTTTATCATTCATTTACAATTATTTGATTATTTTGTCGTAAATCAATTAAGCTTATATCATTTTTTAAACTATTAGATAAAAAAGATATTGCTAATTTTAAAGAGTTTTGAATTTCATTTTGTGGTAATTTGATTAACAAACCTTTTTTCATTTCTATATCCCATCTTCCTGATTTAAAAAAAAATAATCTTTTTATTTCGTCATACTCAAATTTAGTTTGATCAATCGCTTTTTTTAACTCAAAAAAACTTTGATTCGAAAAATCACCAAATATAATTGGAAGGTCAATACTCGGATCAATAATCTTTGTCAATTTTCCGTTTGATCCAAGGTAAAAATTTTCATTGTCTTTAATCATCTTTGCTAAAAATTTAGTTTGATGAATTTTGATATCTAAGGTTGAAGGATACCTTTTAAAGATGAAATATTTTTCTACAAGACTGTTTGAGCTTAATATGTCTTTTATCTTATTCTTACTTAAGAAAAGAAGATTATTATTTCTTAAAAAATTTAAATTCTCATACAATTCATAATTACTTTCTTCGTTTAAACCTGTAATTATTATTTTGTTTACTTTAAAAAAATTGATAAATTCAAAATCTTTATTATTCAATGATCCTATAAGTAAAAATATAAAAAAATATATTAAAATTTTTTTACTTTTTTGATTTGGCATCTTTCAAAATCAAATTAATAAGTTTTATAAATCTTATACCATAATAATTTGCAATTTCTGGAACTAAAGAAAGACTTGTCATTCCCGGTTGAGTATTAATTTCAAGTAAATAAAACTTATTTTTATAAAACTTAAAATCTGATCGAGTAACTCCTTTGCAACCAATTAGTTTATGAGCCTTAAAAGCTATATCCATTATTTTTTTATAATTTTTTTTTGATAAATCGACTGGAATTATATGTTGGGTTTTTGCATTTGAATTGTATTTAGCTTCATAATCATAAAACATCCTTTTTGGCTTTAATTCAATCGCACCAAGTTTTTTTTTACCAATTATAGCAGCTTGTATTTCTCTTCCTGGTACAAATTCCTCAATGATAATCTTCTTATAATTTTTTAATATTTTAATTTTTTTGAAAATATTACTTTTATTACAAATATATACATTGACGCTTGACCCCTCATTAATTGGTTTAATAACTACAGGAAATTTTAATTTTTTATTAATTATCTTTAATAAATTCGATTTAGATCTATTAAAAGAGTAAGAAAAGTATTTAGGAGTTAAAATATTATTTTGTATAAAAATTTTTTTAGATAACTCTTTATCCATTGCTATTGCAGATGAAATAACTCCAGAATGAGTGTATGGTATACCAGTTGTTTCTAAAATAGTTTGAATATATCCATCTTCTCCAAACTGACCATGTAATGCATTAAATATAACATTTGGTTTAAATAATTTTATTTGTTTTAATAATTCATGGTTTGGCTCAACAATTTTTACTTTATAGCGATTTTTTAAAAGTTCTTTTGCTACTTGTCGCCCCGTATCAATGCTGATAGCTCTCTCTTTCGAGATACCACCAGAAATTACTAATATCTTTTTTCTCAAATTACTCCAAAATTTTAATTTCTGTTTCTAAATTAATTCCAGTTTTTTCTAAAACACTTTGAGAAACAAAATCAATAAGTTTTTTCATATCTTTGAATTTTGCATTTCCCTTATTTACAAAAAAATTACAGTGCTTTTCTGATATATGTGCATCTCCAAAACTTTTATCTAAAGGAACTGACTCCTTAATTAATTCCCAAACCTTTTTTTTGGTTTGTGAAACTGGATTTTTAAAAGTACTGCCACTAGTTTTAATTTTTGTTGGTTGATTTTTTTCTTTTTCATTCTTTAATCTTTGTATTTTATCTTTTATTTCTGCATAATCCCCTTTTTTACCTTTAAAAGAGGCACTTAAAAAGACTAGACTATCTGATAAATCATTTTTCCTATATTCAAAATTTATATTTTTAAGTGGTATTGTTATTAAATTGCCAAAATTATCAATTGCTTGAACTGATAATAAGATATCTTTAAATTCTCTGCCAAAACAACCAGCGTTCATTTTTATACCTCCACCAACAGTTCCTGGTATACATGATAAAAATTCAAATCCACCAAGGTTATTATTCATTGCAAAATCTGATAAGGATTTATCAAGAACTGCGCTACCAGCAATTATTACGTTGTCATTAAGAAGAGAGATTTTATTAAAATTTTTACTGAGTTTAATAACAACTCCATCAAATAAATCGTCATTGATTAATGTGTTTGAGCCTGCTCCAAGAATAAAAAATCTTTCTTTATTATTAAGCTTCTTCAAAAAATTTGATAGCTCTTTCAAATTTTCAGCCTTGAAAAAAACTTTTGTTTTTCCACCAATGTTGAACCAATTTTTTTTTTTTAAATCATACTCATATTTTACTTTGTCACCAAATTCGTCGAGTATTTTTTTTAGTTCTTTTATTTCCATGATATTTGTTTTGGTAAATTACGCATCCAGTTTGAGATAGATCCTGCTCCCATTCCAATTACAATTTTTCTACCGTAAATGTTTTTTTTTAAAAAACTCGCTAATTCAATATTATTCTCTACTATAAATAACTTTACCTTAGAATTCTTAATAATTTCTTTTGCGAATTTAGAATAGCTAAATCCTAGCCTAATTTTTTCACCAGCAGTATATATTGGGCACAAAACAACAGTATCGGCATTTTTAAAAGCCATAGAAAACTCTTTTCTTAAATCTTTAACTCTAGAAATTCGATGAGGTTGAAAAATGCAAATTTTTTCAAAATCTTTATAAACTTTGTTAACACCTTCTAACACAACTTTAATTTCTGTTGGATGATGAGCATAATCATCATAGAAATCAACATTATTAAATGTAAAAATTTTATTAAATCTTCTTTGTACTCCTTTAAAATGAAACAATCCTTTCTTAATATCTGAAATTGATATTCCAATCGTTATAGCAACAGCAGCGGCAGCTACTGAATTCCTAATATTATGAACACCAATTAATGGGACCTTTATTTTTTTTATTGAAATTTTTTTTTTATTTGGAACACTTACGTGTAAATCAAATTCTGAATATTTTAAACTTTGTTTAATATTTCTAATCAAAAAGTCAGATTTTGGATTAGTTCCATATGTATAAAAGTTATGATTTTTTAATTTTTTAACAATTTCATTATTAATCTTATCATCAATGCAAATAAATGATTTTCCAAATGAGGGTACTTTTTGAATAAATTGCATAAAATATTTCTTTAACTCGATAATAGATTTGTAAAAGTCCATATGTTCTCTATCAATATTTGTTATAATTGAATAAGTTGGTGGAATATGTATAAAACTTCCATCTGACTCATCGGCTTCTAAAATTGACCAATCACTCTTTCCGAGTTTAGCTGTATTTTTTAGAGAATTTATTACACCACCATTTATAATTGTTGGATCTAATTTGGTTTTTTGAAAAATAGAAGTTATTAAAGATGTGGTTGTGGTTTTTCCATGAGAACCAACTACCACAATATTTTTTGTAAGCGAGACTATATGTGCTAACATTTTACCTCTCGAGATAATTGGTAGATTTTTTCTTTTTGCCTCTATTATTTCGGGGTTATTTTTTTTTATTGCTGAGGATATTACTATAATTGTTGCATTTTTTAAATTTTGCTTTTTATGACCCAAAAATATCTTAATTTTTTCTTTTCTTAATCTTTCAATATTTTTGTTTAAACTTAAATCACTACCTTGAACCTTAAATCCTTTGCCTTTCATAATTAGTGAAAGCCCACTCATCCCAATTCCACCAATTCCTACAAAATGTATAACTTCAGTTCTAGCTAATTCAATTTTCATTTACGTTTCTTAATATTTTTTGATTAACATTAATCCAAGAATTTTGATAATTTAATTTCTTTAAATTTTCCTTTTTATCGTAATAATCACTCCTTTTCTCCAAAATATCCTTCAATAACACTTCTATTTTTTCTTCAAAAAAATTTTGTTCTATTATCCAACAACAGTTTTTTTCTTTGTAAAAATTTGCATTTTCTAATTGATGATTGTCTTTAGAAGTCGGTAAGGGCACTGCTATGAAAGGTTTTTTTAAGAATGATAATTCAGCTAAAGTCGAAGCACCTGCTCTAGTGATACAAAGATCAGCTTCACACATAATATTAACAAAATTTTTATCTAAATTAAAAATTATATTTTCAATATAATTTTTATTATAAAAACTTTTTAAATTTAAAATGTTCTTTTCACTTGTTTGCTGGATTATTTTAACAGGTTTAATTCTAGAAATTCTGACTATTATATCTTTTAAATTTTTGTCAAAAATTTTAGCTCCCTGACTACCACCAACAATCAATATTGTGAATTTTTCTTTTTCTTCATATGATAAATTGATTTTATATAAATCTTTTTTAACTAGTGGATAAATTGTAACCATCTTGTTTTTAAAACTATCTGGAAAATTCTTAATTTTTTCAGCATAACAAAAAATTTTAATACAAGATTTTAGAAAAAATTTATTTGCCCTACCCAAAATATGATTTGGTTCTAGTAGATAAATATCTAATTTAAGTAATTTAGCGGCTATCATTAGGGGTAATGACATATACCCACCAGTAGAAAAAACTTTCTCAATTTTTTTATTTTTTAAAAAGAAAAATGACTTGAAGATCAAAAACATAATAACAATTAAATTTATCGGTATAAGAATTTTATTGTTTAATTTTGGAGTATTTATAATTACAAAATTATGTAAATTTGTATCTAAATAACTTACTCCTCTTTTATCAGTAGAAATTATAATATTATTTTTTTTTGATAAATGATCATAAAGAATTGTAGCTGGTATTACGTGGCCTCCTGAACCCCCAGTTGAAATCAAATAATTTTTCTTCATTTTAGTAAATTTTTCTTTTTGTTAAATTTAAAATTATGCCAGACAAAATTGAGACACTTATAATTGAAGAACCCCCATAACTTATAAAAGGCAAGGTCATTCCTGTTGTTGGAAATAATCTTATGTTAACTCCTATATGAATCATCGCTTGCATTAAAATTAAACTAACACATCCTACTAAAACTAATTTTGTTTTTTCTTCATTTTCAAAATAAACTTTTTTAAATACAGAAAAAATAAATATTAAAAACAATAATAAAATTAAAATTATGGCAATTACTCCAAACTCCTCAGAAATCACTGATATGATGTAGTCAGTGTGCGCTTCTGGAACCCTGTTTTTTAAAGTTCCTTCTCCAATTCCTTTACCAAAAAAACCTCCACTTGTAATAGACTCAATGGCCTTATCAGATTGAAAATTATGTGTGCCTTTTTCAGTATCAAAAAATGAGAGAAGTCTATTTTTAATGTATTCGAATTTCTGAACAAAAAAAACTAAATAGGAAAAAAGAGATAATAAAGATAAAAATAATATAGTTAGAAAGATAATATTTATTCCAGATGTAAAAATTAAAACTGACCAACTAAAAAAAACTAAAAGTGTTTGACCAATATCAGGTTGAACAGCAAGTAGTAATGCTACGCCAAGAGTAATGAAAAAGGAAAAGGAATATTTAAGAAATATATTACCGTATTTTTGGCTACTCAAAATAGAGCTTAAAAAGATGATTAAAAAAGGTTTAACCAATTCTATTGGTTGAAATCTGGGTAAAAAATTTAAATCAATCCATCTTTTAGATCCTTTAACCTCAATACCTATTAATGGAACCAAAATTAGTAAAATAATAGAAACCAAAAAAATTAGATATGCAAATTTATATAAGTTTTCTTTATTAATGGAAGATAAACTAAAAATTACTATCATACCTGTAATAATAAAAATTAAATGTTTAAAAAAAAAAGGAATAATCATTCGTATCTAGTTTGTCTGATACTATCAAAGAAGTTGAAACTAATGAAAAAAACAAACCAATTATAAATAGAAAAATAACGAGAAATAAAATTGGCTTATCAACATTTTTCCACCATTGATAATAATAGTTATGTATTAATTTTTTTTCCATTTAAAAACTTTTTAATCAATTTATTAAAATAATAGCCTCTTTCTTCAAAATTTTTAAAACTATCAAATGATGCTGCACATGGACTAAACAATACAGTATAATTAGATTTTTTTTTTGTTTTTAAGATTAGGAAAATTTCATTAAGGGCATTTTTCAAATTATCGAAATTTTTAAATTTTATTTTTCCCTTTAATATATTATTAAAAAATTTTTTTTCTTTTCCATAAATAAAGGCATGAATATTTCTAAAATATTTTTTTGGTAAATTAAATTCATCTCCTTTTTTATAAATACCTCCTAATAACCAAAGGATATTTTTGTTCATTTTTAAAGTGCCAATAGAGGATGAAAAACTCGTAGATTTCGAGTCATTGATAATTTTTAAATTTTGATTTTGAAATATAATTTGTTGGCGATACTTTAATCCTTTGAAATTTTCAATTGCCTTTGATGATAATTTTTTTTTAAGTTTTAAATATTTTGATATTTCTAAAATGAAAGACAAATTTTCTTTGTTTGTCTCTGTATGGAAATAGGTATTTTTAATATTTCTATGAAACCTTGTTAATCGATTAGTATCAACATTAATTATTTTACTTTTAAATATTCCAGTTCTAAGCTCTTTCTGTATCAATAAGTCATTTTTTTTTACAAAAGCTATTTGTCCTGATTTCTGATTTTTAATTAATTTAAATTTAGCTTTTAAATATCCTTTGATAGATTTATGCCTTTCAATATGGTCTGGTGATATATTTAGAATTATTGCATATTTAGATTTGAAGATTTGACTATAATCTAACTGATAAGATGATGCTTCTATTACAAAAATTGTATTTTTGTTAACTTTCCTAGTAGACAGAATTGGAGTTCCTATATTACCAACTAATTTTACATCAAATTTATTTCTTAATAAAATTTCATATAAAAGTTGGCTTGTTGTAGATTTTCCATTTGTACCAGTAATTGTTATACAATCATTTTTAAAAAAAGAGTAAAATACATCAAAATCAGAATAAACTTTATTAAGGTTTTTTTTCAAAAAAATTGATAATTCACATTTATCAACATCAATGCCTGGACTTAGAATTATTGCATCAAATTCAAACTTAATAAGGTCTTTTTTGTTGAGAAATTTTTTTTTAATTTCTTTGGATTTAAAATTGGTTTTTAAATCATCAAATAAAAAAATTTCATTTTTTTTTTTTAAGAATCTAAATGCTGATAATCCACTTTTACCCAGACCGTAAACTAATATTTTCTTATTTAAAAAAATATTCAAATTTTTCCCTTTTATCTCAGTTTAAGTGTTGCAAGCCCAATCATTGCTAAAATTATAGAAATAATCCAAAACCTAATCACTACTGTAGACTCGGGCCAGCCTTTTTTTTCAAAATGATGATGTATTGGAGCCATTTTGAATATTCTTTTGCCAGTAAGTTTAAATGAAATAACTTGAACCATAACTGAAACTGCTTCTAAAACAAAAAGACCCCCTGTAATTGCCAATACAATTTCATGTTTGGTTATTATGCCCACTGCACCCAGGGATCCTCCTAAAGACAATGAGCCCGTATCGCCCATAAAAATTTTTGCAGGAGGTGCATTAAACCAAAGAAACCCTAAACACGAACCTATTATTGCTCCACAAAAAATTGAAATTTCTCCTGTCCCCTCAATGTAAGGAATTTGTAAATAATCTGAAAATACGATATTCCCAGTTACATAACTAATAAATGCAAAGCATGCAGCAACCAATATTACTGGAACAGTGGCTAAACCATCTAGACCATCTGTAAGATTTACAGCATTAGATGAGCCAATAATAACAAATACTGCAAAAGGAATAAAAAACCATCCAAGATTTATGACTAAATTTTTAAAAAAAGGAAAATATAAATTTGTAATATTTTGATAGTCAACAAAGTAAACATATAAACTAATTCCAATAAACGCCAATGTTAATTGTGATATGATTTTAAATTTTGATGAAATTCCAGATGAATTACTTTGTTTTATTTTTTTATAATCATCAAAAGCTCCTAATAAACCAAATGAAATTGCTATATATATGCAGAATAATAGATTTATATTCATTAAATCACCCCAGCATAATACTGATATTAAAAGTCCAACTAAAATAATCACTCCACCCATAGTTGGTGTGCCAATCTTTTTTATAATATGATCTTCTGGGCCGTCATCTCTAATAGGATTCAAAATTTTTTGATTTGAAAAAAATTTAATGAATGGACCACCAATAATAAGAACTATTATCAAAGAGGTAAAAAAAGATAATCCAGTTCTAAAAGTAAGATATTTAAAAACATTGAGAAATCCAAAGTTATCAACAAAATTTAATAAAAATTGATAAAGCATTTAATTTAATCCTTTAAGATTCTTTACCATCTTATTAAAACCTGTTGCATTTGAGGCCTTTATCATTAAATAATCATTATTATTCAAATCATTTTTAATCAAATCAATAATTTGTTGTGTATTATATAAAATCCTACCTCTTTTAGATCTCGATATTTTGTTAAACATATAGATAACCTTTCTTCCTTTCACAAAAACTTTATTTATATTTGTTTTATTTATTATAGGGGCAATAGACATATGTAGTTTTTTTGAATGATTTCCTAGTTCCAGCATATCTCCAAGTATAAGATATTTTTTTGATTTTTTTGAGCCCATTGTATCATAATTCATTATTGCTGATTTTAAAGATAATGGATTTGAATTATAGCTCTCATCAACCAAATATATATTTTTCTTATTAATTCTTATTTTAGAAAAATCTCCTCTTCCTCTGGGTGTTTTAAAATTTAAAAAAATATTTTCTTTTAAAGATAAAAAATCTTTATTTATGTTAATTACTGCTAGTGCAGCTAAGACATTGTAGATATTATTTTCAAAATTGTTTGAAATTATAAAATTTTTTTTTACTTTATTTGCTTTAACTAAAATTTTAAAATTCTGATTTTTTTTCTTAATTTTAACTAATTTGATATCAGAAATACGATTTTTTATACCAAATGAGACTACTTTAACATTATTTTTGTAAGCTATTTTTTGGTGAAGTTTAAAAAAATTATCATCTGCATTTAAAACAACAAAACCATTAGATTTTGTATTTTCAATTATTTCTGATTTTGCTAAGGCGATTTGTTTTATATTCTTAAAATTTTTTGCATGTGCATAGTTGATATTAGTTATAACACTTATATCTGGTTGTATAATTTTAGATAAATAGTCTATTTCTCCTTTTTTATCCATACCCACTTCTAATACACCATAATCATCGTCATGCCGTAAATTAAAAAGACTTAAAGGCACCCCATATTTATTGTTGTAAGATTTAGGTGAAATTCCAACCTTAGAAAATCTTTTTAAACTACATCCTAATAATTCTTTTAAAGTAGTTTTTCCACAACTTCCCGTTATAGCAATTATTTTTGTATTAATGTTGTGTCTAAAAATTTTTGAAGTATCAGATAAAAAATCAAGAGTGTTTTTGACTTTAATTTGTTTGTTAGTATTTAGTTTTTTTTGAATATTATTTACGATAGCTAATGATGCTTTTTTTCTAAATGCTTGCTCTATAAAATTATTTCCGTCATTTTTTTTTCCTTTAATTGCGAAAAAAATATCGTTCTTTCTAACTTCCCTTGAATTAATTTTTGCTAATTTGAGCGACAAGTTTGACGATAATTTTTTCATATTAGATACTTCTCTAATTATGTTTAATTTTAAATTATTTGCTAAAGTTAAATTCTTTTTTTTTATTGAATTTAAAATAATTTCTTTATCCGAAAAGTAAATTTTCTGGTTGCCAAAATCTTGTATAAGTTCATGTCCTTTTCCTGCTATTAATAAAATTTCACCGGAATTTAATTTTTTAATAGCATTCGATATTGCCTCTGCTCTGCTTGGGATCTCAATAACTTTTTTTTTTCTTATACCTCTTTTTATATCATCTCTAATTTTCTTAGGGTTTTCAAATCTTGGATTATCGTCTGTTAAAAAAATTTTATCAGAATATTTAGATGCTATAATTCCCATTTTAGATCTTTTATCTTTGTCTCTATTACCTCCACAGCCAAATAATAAAGAAATTTTTTGATTTGGAAATTGTTCTTTTAAATTTAATAGACATGTTTTCAAAGCTTCAGGTGTATGCGCATAATCAAGAATTACTTTTGAATGATTCTTTATTTTACCAATTTTTTCAAACCTTCCATCTACTGGTTTGAGTTTTGATAAAACTGGTAATATTTCTTTTAATTTTAGATTGCTTTTTTGGGCCGCAATAATAGCCATCAAAATATTTTTTAATTGTATTTTTCCAATTAGATTAATCTTTATCTTTTTTATTTTATTATTGTATTTGAATTGTATTTCCTGAGCCTCTCCTTTGAAAGAATGAGATAATATCTCAAAATTATTTTTATTATCTAAAGTATAAAGTTTTAAATTATTATGGGCAGATATCTTTTTTATTTTGTTAAATTGAGGTATTTTTTCATCAGTAATTACATTTCCTTTTTTTTTAATTAAATTTTTGAATAAATAAAGTTTAGCATACAAATATGCTTTTAAATTTTTATGGTAGTCAAGATGATCTTGGGACAAATTTGAAAAAATTCCTGTATTAAAATTTAAACCATCCAGTCTATTTTGCTTGAGACCATGACTTGAAGCCTCCAAAATAACGTTATCCACTTTTCTTTTTTTAAGTTTGAATAATATTTGGCCTAATTGAATTGGATTTATTGTTGTGTTAGATAAATTTTGAGTAAATTTATTAGATTTAACTCCCAAAGTTCCTATTGAGGCAACACTTTTGTTATTTAATTTCAATATTTGGTAATAAAAACTTGCAATAGACGATTTACCATTTGTACCTGTAACAGCAATCAGATTTTTTGGAATCTTATTATAAATCTTAAAAGAAACTTCTGCTAATAATTTCCTAACATTTTTTGTTTGTATAAATAAAATTCCATTACGAGATTTTTTAACATTTTTTTCAGTAACTATAATTTTAGAACCTTTTTTAATTGCAGTCGGTATAAAATTATTACCATTGTTTTGAGTACCTTTTATTGCAAAAAAGATATTATTTTTTTTAACATTTTTGCTTTCAAAACAAATACCTGAAAAAAAAATTTTACCAAATTTTTTATTTAATTTAGGAATGTAATCTTTAAGTAGCATGTTTTAATTAACTTCACTGTACTTTGTGGCTAAAATAGGCCCAATTTTTTCTATAATGTGTCCTGTAGCTTCAACAGTATTCCAACCAGCAGTATTTCTTGGACTACCTTTTAGTTTAAAATTCGTACCATCTCTATAATTATAAATATAATCATTATTTATTTTTGGCTCTTCCAACATCACTGCTAAAACGAATTTTGGTTTTGTTGTTGGAAATACTGAAACAAAAGTATTTATTTTTTTATTGGTATAAGAGCCATTAAAAATTTTATTGGCAGTACCAGTTTTTCCACCAATTTCATAACCTGCAACATTGGCTAAATTAGCGGTACCCTCTTTTGTGGAAACTATTTTTCTCAAGATAGGTAAGATTTTTTCAGACACTTCTTCGTTTAATATTTTTTTGCTTTTTTGAATATCTTTTTTTTTTACCAAAGAAGGATCTATATAATATCCACCATTGCTAATTATAGAATAAGCTTTAACTATTTGAAGTAAAGTTGTTGTAATTCCATGACCGAATGATGCTGTAGCTAAAGGACATTTTCCCCAATTAAATTTTATTGGCTGACCAATTTCCTCAATATCAAAATTAATTCTTCCAATAATACCAATCTTTTCCAAAAATAATTGGAATTTTTCCTCCCCAATTTTTTGTCCAATTCTTACTGATCCTATATTTCCTGATTGAATCAAGATTTGTTCTGCAGTCAGGTTTGAAGGTAATTCGTCATTATACTCTCTAATTGGAAAACCAGCACAAATTAAAGATTTTGGTAAATCAAAAAATTCAGTTTCTGGTTCTATTATTTTTTCATTTATAGCTGCTGCAAGTGTGAAAGTTTTAAAAACTGAGCCAAATTCATAAACTCCTTTAGTTGCCCTGTTTATAAAATTCACATCTATTATTTTTTTTCTCTTATTTGGATTAAAATCAGGTAAAGAGACTAAAGATAAAATTTCACCGTTGTTTACATTCATCAAAATGGCTGCACTACCTATTGTATTAAAAATCTTATTAAACTTAATTAGCTCTTCTCTAATCAAAAACTGAATATCTTTATCCACTGTTAATCTTATTGGTTCTTGAATTTTCTTCAGATCATTGTCTAAAGTTTTTTCTAAACCTGATATCCCGTTATTGTCTTCATCTATTTGACCTATGATATGACTAAATAAATTTTTTTCTGGATATATTCTTGTGAGTTTTTCCTCAGGCTGAATAGATTTATCTCCTAATTTCATTATTTTTTCATAATTTTCATCAGTTATTTTTTTTTCAAACCAAAAAAACTTTTTTTTATTAAGATTAGACTCAATTTCCATGTAGTCTTTTTTTGGGAAGATATACTTGAGATTTAATAAAAGTTTTTCCTTATCTATAACCTTTTGGCTACTTATTCCAATATCAGTTGAACTAACGGTTTTGACTATATAGTTACCATTTCGATCAACTATATCAGCTCTAAAGAGACTATTTGCCGTTTGAGATAATTCATTATTTTCTATTTTAGATTTTCTCGATCCTAGATGAATTAAATGTATTGAATAAATCAAGAAAATTATAAAAAAAATAAAAAAAATAAACGAAATTCTATTAAAAGATATTTCTATATTAGATTTGCTTTTACCATACAAAAAATCATTTTTAGTATCTTCAATAATAATTCTTTTATTTTTTTCCATTAATAAGTGTTAATTCTTTTAAATTAAAATCATTATAGATTATTTTCATTTCTTGAATATCTTTTTGAACTAATTCCTCATCAAAAAATTTTTTTTGAAATTCTAATAGTTTTTCTGCTGAGCTTAAATATTCATACTCTAGTTTATTTTTTTCAAAGTCTTTTTTTAATACTCTGATATTTTCTTTAATTAAAAAAATCTCATCATCAATTCGTTTTGTAGAATTTTTAATTAATGCAGTTGATAGAATTAATAATAATGCAAAAAGAATTACTAAAAATTTTTTCATAATTTATCTCCCAAATTTTCTATCTCTAAGAGTCCTTTAAATTTTTTTAAAATATCTGTTTCAAAATCATAAAAATCTTTTTTTTTTATAACGTATCTAAGTTTTGCTGACCTAGATGAGATATTTTCACTCAATTCCTTTGTAGATGCTAATATCGGTTTTTTTTCTTTCATTTTAAAAAGTGTATCTGGTTGATCTAGTTTAGGAACATAACGAGAAATACTTTTATTTTCAGATAAACTTTTAAAAAAATATTTGACTATTTTATCCTCTAAGGAATGAAATGTAACAACAGCTAAAATTCCATCTTTTTTTAAAACTTTCGATGCAGCAATTAATCCAAAAATTAATTCACTTATTTCTTTGTTAACAAACATTCTTAGTGATTGAAAAATTTTTGTTGATTTGTGAATTTTTGAATTACTTTTCTTTTTTGTTTTATCAATTAAATCAACTAGATCTTTTGTTGAAAGCTCATATTCTTTTCTTTTTTTAGTTATATTTTTTGCTACTTTTTTTGCATCTTTTTCATCTCCAAAAGTTCTAAAAATTTTTTCTAATTCATCTGCTTTCAATTTATTTACTACATCTTTAGCTGAAAAATCGTTGAGACCCATACACATATTTAATTCACCCGTAGAATTAAATGATAAACCTTTTTTGTGATCTTTGATTTGAGTAAGAGAATATCCTAAATCAAAAATAACAGCCTTTATGTGTTCATTTTTAATCTTAAGTTGATCCAACTGACTAAATTTTTTGTTTTTAAATATAAATCTATTTTGGAATTTTTTTGAAATTTGTTCAGCTTTTTTTTTTTGATTTTTCGTCTCTGTCTAAAGCAATTACTTGTGTATCTTTAAATTTTAAAATTTCTCCTGAATAACCCCCTTGTCCAAAAGTACAATCAATAAATGTGCCACCATGTTGAGGGGTAATAATGCTAATTAATTCATTTAGCAGTACCG
>MDTD01146840.1_pt1 | contig 14675 bp, 9 predicted proteins | sample 811221 | NCBI WGS metagenome assembly MDTD01 (sample SAMN05326646, study PRJNA326480) | marine metagenome | isolation source: seawater | place: Pacific Ocean: South West | collected 2011
GAAACTTTTATGTTGGAATGTGAGGAGCTCGATAGGGATCATAAGCGCCTTGTAGAAATGGTAAACGATATTACTGAAGATTTAGAAAAGGGTGAGACAGAGAACTGTAATAGTAAGGTTCTTAATTTTGTAAATTTTGCTATAGGGCATTTTTTTCGCGAAGAAAAAATGCTTACAAAGGCTGGTTACCCTGATCTAGAAAAACATCAAGAACATCATAAAAGATTATTCTCAAAGATGGAACACATCCAAGAATTTGCAGCTTCGGTTAAAACAAATGAAATAGCTCGTAGTAGTCTAAAAAAAGAATTGGTCTTTTTTTTGATGGATGATCTAATCACAAGTGATTTGGATTTTAAAACATATATTGATAATCGTTAGGGCTATATAACCTTTGCTCTAAAATTTTAAACTAGAGCTTGCCAAAAAAATAAGTCTGATAAATTAGTAAAACGCAAAAGCTTAAGTTTTCATAGTTGTTCTTAGGTAGCAACATCCTTATTTTGCGCCTTAGTATAATGCTCTTTGAGTTCATTCAATTTGTTTTGCTCCATGTCTGTCGCAATAAATCACTTGCTTTTATAAGTGCATCATTCCCTTGGGGAATTACACCGATCAAGTTTAAGAATGCATGTATTAAACCATCATATTGAACGTAGGTTGCTTTTATACCTGCTTCCAAAAGTCGAGTGTAGTATTTGAAAGCTTCGTCTCGAAGTGGATCAAAACCCGCGGTAATAATTAGAGTTGGGGGTTGATCTGAAAGTTCAGAACAGTTAGCAGGAGATAGACGAATGTCTTTTTTTTGTATCATAAAATTGTCAGTATAATTATCTAAATACCAATCTATTCTCTCTCTGGTGAGCAAAAATCCCTTTTTAAACAGTTGATGAGAGCGGCTTGTCAGTTCGCCATCTAGTGCAGGATAAAAAAGTAATTGAAAAGTTGGCTTGTATTTAATCGGCGTTTGTTGGCAAAGAACACTGGCTAAATTTCCTCCTGCAGAGTCTCCGCCAACAGCAATGCGGTCACTGTCGCCATTAATTTCAATGGCGTGTTTTTGGACCCAAGTAAGTACAGTTTGGCTCTCTTTTACGGCTACCGGGAATTTATTTTCAGGTGCCAAAGAATAGTCAACTGAAATGATAAGACCCTCTGAGAAGTGGGATAGCCTGCGACAAATAGGGTCGTGAGTTTCAAGGTTACCATGTATCCAGCCACCTCCATGAAAGTAAATTAAAATAGGTAAAAGTGTATTTAATTTGTTTTTCTTTTTATAAATGCGTAAAGTTATTTTACCGACAGGCCCGGGAATTTCAATGTCGCCCACATCGATGTTCCGGAAACCTTTGCCACCAAAATAATGCGCTAGTTTGCACATTTGTTGACGGCTTTCCTTAACAGTAAGTTTTTTAATTGGAGTTGTTCTTAAACTCTCCACAACTTTACATATTAATTGGGCCTTTACATCAAGGGTTATACCATCAATTTTAATTCTACGTCCAAGGTACCAAATAGCTAAAATCCAACTGGGCAATTTAAGCGCCAGAAATTCAATAAAAATAATACCATTTGTTATATTATATCTACGCATGCACATAATTTGCTGGATAGTTAAGTATAATTTTTTTGTTTGTCATTATATCTGCTAAGATAGATTCAGAATAAGCAAGTGCTATCTTAAATTCTAATTATCTCATTTCAATCAGTTATTTAAGTGTTTCTGATCTTGTATGTGGAGTCGGAATATGGTTTCTTATTATTAAGATTTAGTCTGGTAACTGAGAGGAGCGCCACCTTTCAGGTTTTTTTGCTGTTTTATTTCTGTTTCTATTTGGGTGGTATTTAGCTGGTGGTTCGACGTTTTTTAATTAATTGTTTTGGTTTTACCTTGTATGTGCTGTCACTTGTGAATGAAGCTGGTGCAGGGCAACTTTACGACATGTCCAATTTTCTGTTCGAGCCTTATCCACTTCAATCATCTAAAAATGATGATAGATCTGACGGTCCGTCATCTTTATCCGTACCTTTAAAAAAAGGGCCAAGTAATCAGCTCTCAAAGAAAAAGATCCAGGATAATAAAAAATTTGAATTTGATTTTGTTCAAAATGGCAAACATAAACAAATCTACGATATGTCTGTTTTCTTGTCCGAACCCCACCCATTCCAACAAATGTTTTTTGATGATAACACCAGTCGTCCGTCAAATCCCCCTGCGCTTGTTGAGGAGGAATCAACTTTAAAACTCCCAATTCAGCAAAAAAATCAAGATGATAAAAATCCTGTAGATAGTTCTGTTCAAACTGGTGAAGATGAAAGTGGAGTTTGGCGTTTAGAAGTGCAAAACGAGGATTCTTTGAGCATTGATATTTTTGAAGCCCCAATGGATGATCTGTTTCTTAATGATAAGGTAGAGTCGGGTCATTTAACTTGGGGATGGAGGTTGTCCTTCACTCCAAATAGTTTAGACCCAGATTGGTTTGAAGATATAAGAAATGCTATGTATTGGCCATCCAACAGATGGAAGGCGCGAGCCAGCTATTCATTACAGCAAAGTGCATATACGCCAAATACTTATACCCACTTAGATGGACTAGCAGACCGCCCCTGGGCAGGTTATGTGCTCGCAAATGCACGGCTTAATTTGGAACGAGAATTTGTAGGCAATGTACAATATTTAGACCGTCTAAATCTAGGACTTGGAATTGTAGGCCCTCTGTCTTTCGGAGAAAAAACCCACAAATTATTTCATGATGTAATGAATCGAAGTTCCAGGTCTTGGACGGAACTTGACTCTGAACCTGTTGTCGTTGTCCAGTATGATACCGGCAAAAGAATGATAAGACAGAGAAAAAATTCTAATTTTGGTTTTGAGGCATATCCATACGCAGGTGTCACACTTGGAAATGCGTATACATACGCTTCGTTAGGATTGTCAGCTCGGTTTGGTTTAAACTTGAAAAAAGATAGTGGTCCATTACGCTCCAACTTGATTATGTCGGGCACAAACTTTCCTCAGCCAGGTAATTATTTCTCGTGGAATTTATTTGCTGGTGTTGAGGGCCGTTACATAGGACATAATATCTTTGTTGACGGAAACACTTACACTGATAATTCGGATGTATCCTCTAAAAATAAAGTTGCAGATGTGCAGTTGGGAGGCGAGATAGGTTGGGGCGAAAAGCGGTTCAGTCTTCTGCATGTTCGTCGCACAGAAGAATTTTCGGGTCAAATCACACCAGATCAGTTTATAAGGGTTGGTGTCTCATCAGATTTTTCTGACCATAATTTGAAAAAAATTAATTTTAGAGACGGCCCTCTATGGGAGGTTATTTCTGAGGCCAGGCTCGGGTTTTTAAGTCATGATGTCAGATTCCCTAGTAGGCACCAACTTCATGCACCTAACCCTTTTGAAAACAGGTATGAAAGTGGAATTAATATTAATCCAGAAATAGTGTTTATTTCCCCTAAGTTTTTGAGTTCTCTTCGGACCCCACGCCCACATGTTGGTTTTTCTCTAAATTTAGATGCCGATACCAGTAGCATTTATGCAGGTTTAGGTTGGGATAGAAGATGGGCGAACAATTTTTTTCTTGATGGTTTTCTTGGTCTCGCAGCTCACGATGGAGAGCTTAAAAATGGAAATCCAGATAAAATTGAGTTTGGATCTGAAATACTTTTTCGCTTAGGAGGCGAATTGGGTTGGCGATGGGATGGCTCAAATGGGTTGTCTCTGGTATGGGAGCATATGTCAAATGCTGGTTTAATTGATGATAAGAATCAGGGCATTGATAGTTTGGGAATCCGATATAGTTTTCGTTTTGATTGAGGTCTGTTGCTAACAGAGATGGTAAAAAAAAGATTAATAATTTCAATAGTAGGTATTGTTTGATTGTAAAAATGTAGCATTTGCGCCATTTATTGTGTTGCAAAAATGTAACAAGCGTGGAATTATATTGTTTCTTGTCGTTCTTGCTGATTGCTTAATTCGATTATGTTCAATAGTATCCGGATCAACATTATTAATTAACTTGTTATGAATGCAGGTTGTGTAATTGAAACTCAAACAAAGTTTGTAGGAATAAAGTTATGTCATTAAAAATTGCAAAATTAGCAGCTGCGGCTCTAGTGGCCGCCGGCATGTCTTCAGGAGCTGCACTTGCAGATGGACACAGTACAGGTGTTTACTTAGGTCTCGCTGTATCTGGTTCTGATCTTGTTGATATCAGAGTAACCAACGGCCGTGGAATTGGTAGCTCGAGTGAGGATGCAACCAGTTCTGGTAGAGTTACCAACAAATATGGTTTCGACCGTGCATATGGTGGTGCTATTAAAGTTGGTTATGACTGGGGTCCAATGCGCACGGAGATTGAAGCTTCACGAAAAGAATTTGACATCGACAGTGTAACACAAGCTGATGGTGGAAAATCAACTGGTGTTTCCGGTGAAGCGAAAGCAACAGCGTACATGCTTAACTTCATTCTTGATATTGATTTGGGTGATGATGTTCCGGTTACACCCTACGTAATGATGGGCGCTGGAAAGTTTAAAGGATCCGGTAGTGTTGCCTACACTGGTTCTGGTGGTGCAGCCGGAGATAAATATGACGTCAGCTTTAGCGGGTCTACATATGCTGGACAAATCGGCGCTGGCTTAGCTGTTAATGTCATGGATGGCACTGATATCACTTTGGGATACAGTTACATGGGAGCTCCAAGAGAGCAAACCATGAGAGATTGGGTAGAAATTCAAACTTTCAGTGCTGGTGTTAATTACACTTTCTAAAGTTTCAAAATCACAACCTAAAAGGGGCATGGTTTTCCATGCCCCTTTGTTTTTGTGTTGTAATTTCTGAAATACTCTACCACTTCAATCTTCACCAATAATTCGCCTAACACTTCTTGACCTGTATATGTATTGGCCCTATAAGCGCAGCGGGCCAGCACTCCCCACTGAGTGTCAGCCCTTCTGTAAGGGAGGGAAAATATTAAAAATGTTGACTAAAAAAAAACCGAGCATTCGTCCCACGAACCCTAATTTTTCATCTGGTCCTTGTGCTAAGCGTCCTGGTTGGTCTCTAGATGCATTGAATGGCGCATTAACTGGACGTTCTCATCGTTCAGTTCCGGGAAAAGCCAAATTAGCTCAAGTAATTGATTTAACCCGCTCCATACTCGAAATTCCTGATGATTATAAGGTTGGTATCGTTCCAGCCTCCGACACAGGAGCGGTCGAAATGGCATTATGGGGACTATTAGGCGCTCGCGGAACTGATATGCTTGCTTGGGAGAGCTTTGGAAAGGAATGGCAATTGGACGTTACACAGCAGTTACAACTTGATGATGTACGTTTAATTAATGCAAACTACGGATATTTACCTGACTTGAAAACAGTTGATTTCTCTCGTGATATTGTTTTTACATGGAATGGCACTACGTCTGGGGTTTGTATTCCTGATGGAAGTTGGATTGCGGATGATCGTCAAGGCCTTACCATTTGTGATGCAACTTCAGCTGTTTTTGCTTATGAGCTGCCATGGAGTAAGTTGGACGTAATTACATATTCGTGGCAAAAAGTTATGGGTGGTGAAGCGGCCCATGGTGTCTTAATTTTAAGTCCTCGTGCTGTTGAGCGTTTAGAAAGTTATAATCCAAATTGGCCTATACCAAAGATTTTCCGCCTAACAAAAAAAGGTAAGCTAATTGAGGGTATTTTCAAGGGGGAAACTATCAATACTCCCTCTATGATTGCTGTGGAAGATGCTTTAGATAGTCTCAGTTGGATCAAGAGTATCGGTGGACGTGATGTTTGTATAGAACGTAGCAAGGCTAATTATGCGAGCATCAAGTCATGGATAGATGCATCCGTGTGGGTAGATTTTCTGGCAAAAGTACCAAACCAACGCTCACGTACATCAGTTTGTCTTATTTTAGTTGATGACTGGTTCACTAAACTGAAAAAAGAAAAACAAACAGCATTTGCAGCAGCCCTGACAAAACAATTAGATCAAGAGGGGGTAGCTTATGACATTGGTAGTTATAGAGATGCTCCACCAGGTATTAGACTTTGGAGTGGCGCTACCGTCGAAACCTCTGACCTTGAAAAACTCTTTCCTTGGCTCGATTGGTCCTATGCACAAATAAAACATAAAAAGGATTGGTAAGAATGCCTAAAGTACTAATCTCTGATAAGATGAGTCCACTAGCGGCACAAATCCTTGAAGATCGTGGCGTTGAGGTTACCGTTAAAGTAGGCATGAGCTCTGAGGACCTTATAGCCTGTATTGGCGGATACGATGGGATCGCAGTGCGTTCATCAACCAAGGCAACCTCAGAGGTCTTTGTTGCCGCTAAAAATTTAAAAGTGATTGGTCGAGCTGGAATCGGAATTGACAATATCGATTTAGCGGCTGCAACAGCAGCAGGTGTTTGTGTTATGAATACACCTTTTGGAAATTCTATTACTACAGCTGAGCATGCCATTTCTATGATTATGTCCTTATCTCGACAAATACCGCATGCAAATAACTCAACACATGCGGGCAAATGGGAAAAGTCTAAATTTATGGGAGTGGAACTCATGGGTAAAACCCTGGGTATCATTGGTTGCGGGAACATTGGAGCTGTTGTAGCTGACAGAGCTCAAGGCTTAAAAATGCGGGTCATTTCATATGATCCCTACTTATCACCTGAGAGGGCAAAGGAATTAGGCATTGAGAAATTGGAGCTAGATGAATTATATGCACGAGCCGATTTTATTTCTCTTCATACCCCTCTGACAGAAGCCACGCGTAATATTATTAACGCTGAGTCAATAGCAAAAATGAAACCTGGTATGCGGATTGTCAATTGTGCAAGAGGTGGATTAATTGTCGAGAAAGATCTGAAAAAAGGTCTGGAAAGTGGACACATAGCAGCCGCAGGCCTAGACGTTTTTGCTGAAGAACCCGCAAAAGAAAACATTTTGTTTGGTATGGAAAATGTAGTTGCAACCCCACACTTAGGTGCTTCAACTACTGAAGCACAAGAAAAAGTAGCTTTGCAAGTGGCCGAACAAATGGCGGATTATCTAATTTCAGGTGCTGTTACAAATGCCTTAAATATGCCCTCAGTTACAGCTGAGGAAGCACCGCGTTTAAAACCTTATATGTTGCTTGCAGAACAATTAGGTAGTTTTGCTGGGCAGGTTACCGAAAGTGCACTGGAGGGTGTAACAATTGAATATGAAGGGCATGCCTCTGAGTTAAATACCCGCCCTTTGACGGCGATTGTGTTACAGGGGCTTTTGTCCCCCTTATTAGACTCAGTCAATATGGTAAACGCACCAGTGATTGCAAAGCAACGTGATATTCATGTAAGTGAAGTTAAGCATGAACATGTCAGTGTTTATCAAACCTTGATAAAGCTTACTGTAGAGACCGAAAAACAAACACGCTCCATTGCAGGAACATTGTTTGCTGGTGTTCATCCAAGAATTGTTGAGATTAAGGGGATCCCAATAGATGCAGAATTAGGACCAAATATGTTATTTATTACCAACAGAGATAAGCCAGGTTTTATTGGTTCTCTTGGGACCATTCTAGGTGATGCCAAAATTAATATCGCTACCTTTCATCTTGGGCGCTCTGAAGTTGGAGGGGATGCTATTGCTTTAATTGAAGTTGATGAAACCCCCGGAGACAGGGTGATGAGTCAAATTTGCAAACTCAAGCAAGTGGTGCAGGTTAAAGCTTTGACATTTTGATGGATAGGTTGCTCGAGTTCAATAATAAGGCCAGTTATGACGTAAAATTAAATTCGTGATCAGCTGTATGCACATGAAAATCATACGTTATTCCATAGTAAATTACATTTTTTATTGTTTTCGAAGTCAATATTAAATCAAGAATGTGTTGATTATAATTCAAAAGATAGGAGATTGACTTTTTTTGATCCACCTTCCGTATTTTGCTTTCCTATAGAAGTAAAGCCAAGGTTTGCATGAAAAGCCAAGGACAATGGATTGGGTGGATCGGCATTAACTTCGCAAGTTAATCGAACTGTTTTATCTCGTGCAGTATTAAAAAGATCTTTGTAAAGTTTACTCCCTTTTCCTTTGCCTCTGAAATCTTCAGCTATGACAATTCGGTCAATGTAATAGAAATCGTCAAATTTATTTGAGAACCATTGGTAATTTTCGCTTTGGTAGTCAAGGCCTGGTCCTAGAGCGATAAGGAATCCAGAGAGGTCCTTAAAAACTTTGAAATAAATTGCAACTTTTAAAAAATATTCTAAGTCTTCGATTAAGATAGAGTTGACGTGAGGTAGCGCACTTTGGTTTAGCAAATGCACTTTGCACAAATCTTCTTTATGGGCATTTCTCAGAGAAATAGTTGAATTTGATTTTAATATTAAATTATCCACTATTTCTAAGGCCCGCGGATATGCCATTAATAGTGAGCTGTATTCCCCTCAAAACTTTGGAGTTTTTGGTTTTTCCTCGGTATTTCTTCATTAATTCAACTTGGAGATGATTTAATGGATCTAAGTAAGGAAAGCGGTTGTGAATAGATCGTTCTAGTAAAGGATTGGTTTGCAAAAGTTTTTTATGCCCCGAAATTTTGAGTAATGCATCGATAGAGCTTTTCCACTCTGTGTGAATGCGGTTGAATATTTTTGCTCGTAACTCTTTATTTTCGACTAGCTCTGAATATCGCCTGCCAATCGCAATGCTACTTTTAGCAAGCACCATGTCCATATTAGATAGCTGAGAGCGAAAGAATGGCCACTCTCGATAAAGCTCTTGAAGAAAAGGCATTCCTTTATCGGGATTTTTTTGTAACCATTTTTCGACAGCAATTCCAAAACCATACCAACCAGGTAACATTAATCGACATTGAGCCCAACTGAATACCCAAGGAATAGCTCTAAGATCTCTAATTTTACGTGTTTTTTTGCGAGAGGGTGGCCTAGAACCAATGTGCAATGTGGCAATTTCGTTAATTACAGTTGAAGACCAAAAGTATTCTTCGAATCCGTCAGTTTTGTATACCAAATCCTGATACGCTTCAAAGGCGACATTAGACATTTCATCCATTGCTTTTAAATAATCACTTGGGGGAGAAAACGAATTGTCCTCAAAGAGAGTTGTTTCAAGAGTTGCTGCAGCAAGAATTTCAAGATTTCTTCTTCCTAAATCGGGATTAGAGTATTTGCTGGATATTATTTCTCCTTGTTCTGTCATTCGCAGTTGACCTTGAACGGCGCCATTTGGTTGAGCAAGAATTGCTTCGTAACTGGGGCCACCACCGCGACCAACAGTTCCACCACGACCATGGAATAAGCGTAGTTTAATCCCTTGACGGTAAAATAAATTGATCAGGGATGTTTGTGCCTTGTAAAGTTCCCAACCAGAGGTCAAAAACCCGCCATCCTTGTTGCTGTCTGAATAACCCAGCATAATTTCTTGAATAGATCCAAGGCTATCAACAAGTTTCCTGTACTGTGGGATTGAGAGTAATTCATCCATTATTTTTGCACAATTCCTCAAATCAGCGATAGTTTCGAACAAGGGTACAATTTGAAGAGCACTGGAGCCATCTGGGTTTACAAGGCTGACTTGCTTTAGCAAGACTGCAAGTTCTAAGATATCTGAGACTGATTCCGTATTTGAGATTATTGAGGTTGTGACAGATCGCGGTCCCAGGGCCTCCCTAGCTTTTGCAACCTCTTTAAATATATTTAATTCACTTGTTGTCTCTTCACTATACCTCCAGTCACTTCGAATTAATGAGCGTTCAGAGCTTAGCTCTGAAACCAATAATTTAACGCGTTGACTTTCATTAAGTTGTTTATAATCAATATGTTCCTCAATTACTTTGAATAATTCTGTTATGACTCGCTCATGAACAGCTGAATTCTGTCGTATATCGAGGCTTGTCAGGTGAAGACCAAAGCAATTTACTGAGCGTATTAGGTCACGTAATCGACCGTCAGCCAAGTCAGCGGAGCCATTTTCGATCAGAGAATCATGAATAACGTTCAAATCTCTCGCAAAATCATCTGGGGATAAATAGGGTAAAGCTTCTCCAACAGGACGTCTAGGCGGTTCATCAAGATTAAACTCTTTGGTCGTTGCTGCAAGACGTGCATATATACCAGATATTGCTCGTCTGTAGGGTTCATTATCACGTTGAATGGAATTTTCAGGGGATTGATTTGCTAACTTTGCTAGAGCTGAAGAAACTGTTACTAATCGTGATGTCATGGATAACTCGGCACCCAGAGCGTGTAGCTCTTGAAAATAAAAAGAAGTTATTTTTGTGCCGTGTCGTTTGACTGTATCCCGTAAAACATCTGCGGTGACGAAAGGATTGCCATCACGGTCACCACCAATCCAACTGCCTATTTGAAGAAAAGGTGCAATGGGATCTTTTCTTCCATCAACTTCATGAAGTTTATCTTCAATTGCTCTATATATTTTTGGTAATTGATTGAGGAATGAATAGTCATAATACGTAAGCCCGTTTGAAACTTCGTCAATTACATTCAACCGATTATCACGCAGCATACTAGTTTGCCAGAGGGCAAGAATAGTTCTGCGAATTTGTGCTTTTACCTGATCAAGCTCTTCTGGGGTTAGGTCTGTTCGCTCACAACGAGCTAAAAGGGCTGAGATATTCAATTCGTGACGCATCGTGCTTTTTCTTCGTACTTCAGTTGGATGGGCTGTGAGGACAGGCACTACAAAAGCTTCTTTAAAAAAGCTTCGCAATTGTTCAGCCTCAATTCCAACTTCATCAACACGATTTAAAACGCTTGCCATTGTACCTCTTCTTGGAGGATCACCGGCCCTATCATGGCTACGCGTTCGTCGAGTATGATGTAAATCTTCAGCAATGTTGGCTAAATGTGAAAATAAGCTGAATGCTCTTACAACATCAACGCTCTCTTTTGGTGATAATTGGTTCAATAATCTCCCTAATTCTTTTTTTGCTGGTTCATTATCATCTCGGTGAAATCGCACAGATGTCTGACGAATCATCTCAACAATTTCATATGTTGGCTCACCATTTTGTTCGCGGACGGTATTGCCTAATAAACGGCCTAAAAACCGTATATCCTCGCGTAACGGTGCATCTTTATCCGTATTTTTAATTTTCTGGTTCACTGGGGTCTCTATTTTATTAATGCTTAAATTAAAGAAGTTACTATCAAACAGTTTTTTAAGCTTTTTATTTCGAACAGGCAATGTCAGCTTCAATTATGCCTAAAAAAATTACTTTTTTTTGAGGTATGGGTTTTCGCCTTTTTTTGTGTGAAGTCGAATGGGAGTCCCTAGAAGCTCAAAATCTTCTCTAAGTGAGTTTACTAAATATCTTGAATAAGAAATAGGTAATTCATTAGAGAGGTTGGAAAAAATAACAAAAGTGGGAGGACGATTTTTTGCTTGGGTTATATAACGAAGCTTAATTCGGCGGCCACCGTGAAGAGGTGGAGGATGGTTGGTTGTTTTGATGTCAAGCCATCGGTTTAATGCGCCAGTTGAAATACGTTTGTTCCATATTTCGTATATATTCAATACAGCGGGAAGAAGTTTTTTAGTGTTGCTACCGGTTTTTGCAGATAGGGTTATAATCGGAACGCCACGAGCTTGAGGAAGAGATTTTGCTAGCCTATTATTAAAATCCCTTAGGATCTCTCTCGGATTTTTAATCAAATCCCATTTATTTACAGCAATTAAAAGGGCTCTTCCTTCGCTTATAATTCTTCTCGCAATTGTTAGGTCTTGCTTTTCAAATTTTTCTTGAGCATCAAGAATTAACACTACTACTTGTGCAAACTTTATGGCTCGCATTGTGTCATTAGTTGATAGACTCTCAATCTTTTTGTATATCTTTGATTTTCTCCGCAGTCCAGCTGTGTCAACCAGTTTTATTTCTTGGCCATTAAATTGCCAGCTAATGTTGATTGAGTCTCTTGTAGTTCCAGCAACAGGACCAGTTAGCACGCGCTCTTCACCAAGCAAGTGATTTACAAGCGTTGATTTTCCTACGTTGGGTCGACCGACAATAGTTATGCTGATAGGTTTGATAATCTCTTTCTTAGTTTTATTCGTTGTTTGTGACATACCCTGAATATTTTTGAAATCTTTGTAATTCTCTTTTTTCTTAAAGTATGGCACAAGTGCGTCGTATAATTCTGATAAGCCTTTACCATGCTCTGCTGAAAAAGGGATTGGGTCGCCTAAACCTAGGCTGTAAGCCTCGGTGAGACCAATGGTTTGCGCTTTTCCTTCACATTTATTTGCAATAAGTATGAGAGGTATACCTTGTTGTCGTATCCAATTTCCAAAATGTTTGTCTAATGGCGTTACACCTACTCGTGAGTCTATTAACATTAAGGCAACATTTGCATCCTCAAGGGCCAAAGATGTTTGATTTTGCATCTGCGATTCCAGGGTTTGGCTTGGCGCTTCTTCTAACCCCGCTGTGTCGATTAATGAAAATTCAATATCAAAAATACGGCCTTGTCCCTCGCGACGGTCACGAGTTGCTCCAGGTGCATCATCTACAATAGCAAGGCGTTTGCCTACGAGTCGGTTAAACAGGGTCGACTTACCAACATTTGGTCGACCAATAATAGCAATAGTGAGGCTCATGATGTTCAATCTATTGATAAGTTAACGATAAGCGACAAGACTGGCATCGTCTGCAAGAAAATAGACTGTTTTACCTGCAATAACTGGAGGAACAGAAATTCCAGATGACATTTCAAGACTACTCAAAATTTTACCATCATAAGGGGATAAAGAGAGTACTTGTCCCAGCGAGCTTGAGATAATAAGACGGTCGCTCGCTAAAATTGGGCCATTCCAAATTATTGGATAATCCTTAGTTTTTGGATCTTCAAATTTTGGCAGGCTTTGAACCCAATGGATAGAGCCACTTTTTTTTGAAATGGCAGCTACCTCTGAGTCATTAGTTAACAAAAAAATATAATCACCAGCAATCCAAGGATTGGATAAACCACCAATCTCTTTGCCCCAAATTCGTCTTCCACTTCTTAGGTCTATTGAGACCATCATTCCACCATGTGAAATAGCAAAAACCTGACCGCGATCAATAATTGGACGTCCACGGATATGGGCAAGTGATGAAACAACATCTGTGCGCCTCGTTGTTAATAGGGATTGACTCCATAAAACTCGTCCATTTTCTGATTTAAAAGCTATGAGTTCTCCAGAGGGAAAAGGAGCAACAACAACTCCACTATCAATAGCTGGGCTGGCCCCACCCAGCAAACTAGCAATTTCGGCAATACCACTGTAATTCCAAATCTCTTCACCTGAATTGCCATCTAATGCATAAAGTCGGCTATTAACAGTCATAGCGAATACACGCCCTCCTCGAACCGAAGGTGCACTTCTCATCGGTCCAGCCACTGATGTTTTCCACAACACTTCGCCATTAGTGGCATTCAAAGCAATAACCTCTGCGAAACCAGTAGTGACATATATCCTCTTGTTTTCGAATGCTAAGCCTCCACTAATGTGGTCATCGTCCTCTTCATCGGGGGTCAAAAATATGTGCCACAATTTCTTTCCAGTTTTAATATCAAAGGCACTTACTTTTGAGGAGGTGTCCATAGCATATGCTCGGCCGTCGGCAATTATAGGAGAGCCAATTAATCTGACCTCATCACTAGCTCCATCTCCAATATCTGATGACCAAGCAAATTTTAAATCTTCACCAACTTCCAGATGGTGCATAGCATGGTTTGCAAATCCTCCTGCTTGGGGCCAATCATTGTTTTTTGATGGAGCTGGGAGTAAGATTTCTGTTGATGAGAAAACTGGGTCAGGATTTAAAGTCCGTTGATGTTTAAGAACCGAAATGCGTTCTCCGGGCAGTGGTGGTTTAATTTCATCACCAAAAAAACTACCAGGACCTGTTAATGTTTCACATCCATATAGGAAAAAAATATTTAATAAAAAGAATATTTTAAAGGTTGTATTAACAGCTGTATTAATCCTGTGGCACATACCTAATTCCTCTTATTCACTAAATCCAGAGAGTATCTCCTGGGCCCTTCTACGCATTTCTTGGGGGGTCATTGCATCCTCAACAATTGCTGAGAAAATTTTCTGTGCTTTAGTTTTATCTTTTGATTTCAGGGAAATAACAGCTATTAGTTCTCTAGCACTGTGTCTCCAAGGATTATTTTCAGTGTCTAAATTCGCAATCTTAGGCTCTAACGTTCCCAAGTCACCACCACCGTTAATGAGTTGTGTTGCTTCAAGTAATATTGCTAGGTCACGAAAAATTTTGTCTATTGAATTATCATTACCTAGCTTATTGTATAATTCAGCAGCGCTTTGCCAGTCTCCACTATTAGCTATGAGGGCAGCAGATTTAAAATTAGCAAGCATTTTATAACCAGGGTCGGCTTGTTTTTGAAGAGCTGACAAATTTGATAGAGCAAACTCGCTTTTTCCATCTGTGGTCAACGTCATGGTTTCGGAAAATTTCTCACCCTGTTCTTCTCGGCTGGTAGTGTCATGTTCGCGCCATATTTGGTAACCAGTAATTGAGGAAATAATAAGAAAGAAAATACATAAAATATATTTTCCGTAACGTTTCCAGAGTTTAACGAATTGCTCTTGGCGTAGTTCTTCATCAATCTCACGCAACATGC
>MDTD01190456.1_pt1 | contig 14673 bp, 11 predicted proteins | sample 811221 | NCBI WGS metagenome assembly MDTD01 (sample SAMN05326646, study PRJNA326480) | marine metagenome | isolation source: seawater | place: Pacific Ocean: South West | collected 2011
GAACTTGCGGAAGCCGCCGAAGCGCAAGTTCGCGCCTTCACCACCGGGCCCACACAGGCATACGGCGCCGTTAAGCGTCTGATTGACGGTACATTCAAGGAGAGCCTGGAGACCCAGATGGAGTTGGAATCGCGGTCGATTGCCAGCCTTGCGGCTGCCGCTGACGGGCGCGAGGGAATCGGTGCCTTTGTCGAGAAGCGGAAGCCGACGTTTAAAGGAATTTAGAGCTCGGAGTCCCTATCGACTGGCCCGGCGAATTGTGTTATACGCTGAGCAGCATTGCCAAATTGATCTCTATGGCTGGCGCGAACCAAACAAGAAGGATCTTGAACACCATAAACCGCTGTTTCAGGCGATTCTGGCCAGCTTCAATTCGGACAAGAAGTCGACCAGTATGGCGTTGGAGAACACCAATATGGCCTCAAATTCCCAGTTAAGGCAAATAGGGGCCCCGCCGTCAGATCCAAAACGCGCGCTGACGGGTGCTCCCTACAGACCCATACGGTCCTTCATACCGTACCAGAAATACACCATCGGCAGAAACCACGGCCGCCCAAAATAAAGCGGCTTGGTGACAAAATCGTCGGCTGCAAACGCGGTGTCCGCGTCACGATTGCCGACGATGGAATGTGCCGCCTTGGTGCCGAGCCACCGCGCCCACACGACGCCAGAGCCGCAGAAGCCCGTCGCATAGTGCACTCCTTCATTGACCACCAGCTTAGGCATGAAGTCGAAAGTGAAACCGGTGTAGCCCCACCACGAATGCGTCAATCCAACATCCTTCAATTCGGGAAAGATCTCGATCAGGACTTTTTTCAGGTGGCGTGATTTCTCGATTGAATCATCCGTAATCGTGCCCGCCTTGCCGCCAAAGACGATCCGCGTGCCATCCGGTGACGGGCGGAAATAGTTATAGAGGTTGCGTGATTCCCCGAGCATCCGCTTCTTCGGCATCAACCGGTCCATCACATCCTGCGGCAGTTGCTCGGTCGCAATTATTTGGCTCGGGATCGGAATGACACGCCGTTGTAACCACGGTGTCGCCTTACCGGTATATCCGTTTGTCGCCACCACGACATTGCGGGCCCGGATGGTGCCACGGCTTGTGGCGACTTCGAAGCGGTCGCCGTCGCGCTGAATACCGGTCACCTCAGTTCGGTTCTGAACGTCGACACCGGCCTCCATCGCACGTTCCAAAATACCGTGATGCAGCTTGCCGGGATGCACTCCGTGGATATCCGTGCGAATCTGCCCCCCGTAGTATAGGTCGCTGCCGATCTCGCTATGCTGGTTGGCCTTCTGAACCATATAGGCACCGGCGTCGAAATGTTCGTTCAGGAACTCCGCCTCGCGGGCCATATTGTCATAGTGTTTCGGGCGGTTGGCGCCGGTCCATCGACCGACCTCTTGGTAGTCGCAATCGATATTCTCTTGCGTGACGAAGCGTTTCAGGTCCTCCCGCGCCGTCATTCCTTCGCCGTAGATTGCCTTCGCGCGTTCCAGCCCGAAGGTCTTCACCATGGTCCCGAATGTCATACGCAAATTGCCGCTGGCGATGCCGCCGTTCCGGCTCGATGCCCCCTCTCCCGGCCGGTCTTTCTCCAAGACCGTGACCTTGCGTCCGGCACGGGCCAGAACCAGTCCTGCACTCGCTCCGGCGAACCCGGAGCCCACAATCGCGACATCCGTCTCCGCCGGCAGCGGGGCTTCCGGCAACTCGCGGCGCGGCGCCGCCTCCCACCAGAAGGGATCGAGATCGAGGTTTTCACTCATAGTCGGACTCCTGTTCGCGAAAATTCCGCCTGGCCCGATCATAGCCAAGACGTATGGCGGTTCCCAGCCGCCATTGAGACTCCCTCCCTCAGACTAGCGGCGGCCACGGGCCGCCGCATCTTTCTGTGCCTAATAGCTCGGGTCTGTAGATTCAGCATGCTGACTTAACCGCGGCACGACGTCCTCCGCGAGCATCCGCATGGAGCCCCGCCACATGTCCTTGTCATCCCAGTCATGTCCGGTCATCAGGAGCGTGCCGAACGGGCCGACCTCATCGCGATACGCGATGAGCTTGTCGAGGACGGTATCTGCGTCCCCGGCAATCACCTGATCCTCTAGGGCTTCGTTGACCTGGCCGGCGACGAATGCTTCTCGCTCCTGCTGCGTGGCATCCATCATATTGCGCTTCGCTTCGAGCGTTCGGAGATAATGGAAGTAATGGCGGAAACCGCCCTCTTCCTGTGCCATGTAGTCGGCGGCGCGGTCATTGGTGTCGGTCACGAGAATGCTGCGCCCAGCCCGCCAATTCTCCGGGTCGGGCCGCTTGCCGAGCTTTTCGCGCTGGCCGCAATAGTCCGTCCACTGATTTTTCACGAACCCAGCGGGAACGAAATTACCCGAGATCGGGATCCAGTCACGCTGCGCCAGCAATTCCGAGGCCCCTGACTTGGGACTACGCATCGCGTAAGCGATCGACGGCCCGGGATTCTGCAAGGGCTTCGGCAGGCGGCCGACGCCAATATCGTCCTCGACGAAATCGCTTAACGAGATCTGCCAGAACTTGCCATCGTATTCGAGGGGTGCGTCTCGCGACCACAGCAGCTCCATAATATCGACGCACTCGACCATCATGGCGTACGACTGCTCACGATCTATCCCGAAAATTTCCGAATCGCTGATCAATCCGCCCGGCCCGATGCCAACCATGGCGCGGCCGCCGCTCAATTGGTCGAACATCGCAAGCTGCATCGCGAGTTTGACCGGATGATGATAGGACAGGTTTACCACCGCCGAGCCGAATTTCACATTCTTCGCTTCGTACATCGTCGTCGCCAGGAACAGAAACGGATCGGTGATCGGTTCCGAGATCGACGTCTGATGTTCGCCGATCCAGACCTCCGTCATCCCGAGCCGGTCCGCCAGAAGGACCTGCTCCCGATTGTCTGCCATCATATCGCCGTACGCCCGTTCCTTCGGGTGCAGCGGCATCGCGAAAACACCGAGATGTACCAATGGTTTGCTCCGTTCGTGCAGCTTAGAGGAAGTCTAGTGCGGCGCCGATGAAAGAAAACGCGGCTGTCGCGCGACGGCGACCCGCAAAAAGTGGCTTCCTACCCGGAATACACCGCGTCGATGAGTTGAGGACCGTCGGCGGCGAGGGCCGCCTCAAGCTTTGCGGTGAAATCCTCCGCCTCCGTGCATCGGTGTCCCTCCATGCCCATACCTTGTGCGAGATGCGCCCAATCAATATCCGGATTGCCAATGTCAAAAAGCTTGTCCGCCTTGGCACCCAGCGTATTGGCGCCTGTCTTGAAATATTCATGCTCCAGAATCTTGTAGCGCCGGTTGCTCAGGATCACCGTCACCACATCGAGGCCTTCCCGCGCGAGGGTCCACAGTGCCTGATTGGTATACATGCCGCCGCCATCCGACTGAATACACAGCACCTTGCGATCGGGACAGGCGACAGCGGCACCCACGGCAAGAGGTATGGCCATGCCGATGGATCCACCGGTGAGGCCGAGCCAATCATGCGGCGCCGCCCCGCGGGTATAACCGAAGATCGGCCCGCCGGACGTGGTGGTCTCGGCGGCGACTATGGCGTTGTCCGGCATGAGCGCCCCGATCGCGGCGCCCACCGTCTTCGGATTGACCGGCCCGGTGGGCCGCTCCGGCACCGCGCTCTCGTACGCCGCACCCGGCGTCGTCGCATCGAGCGCCAGCGCCAATGCTTCAAGCGCGCCTTCCGCATCATCGGTCGGCCCGGCGAGATGGTGGGTCGTCACACCTTCCGGAATCAGCAGGCTCGGCAGGCCTTCATAGGCAAGGTAGGCGACCGGTGGCTTGGTGCCCGCCAGCACCACGTTGCGGGCGGATCCCAACGTCTCCAAAGCCACTGGCTGGTCGCCTGGCAGCGGTCCGAACGCACCCCGTCCAGCGCCCCGTGCCATACGTGCGGCGAAGACTTCCACCATCAGGCGGCAACCGGTCTTGGCGACGATCCGGTTCGCGGCGGCAAGCCCGCGCTCGGATAATCCGCTTCCGTTGACCAGCAGAATCGCGGTCTTATCTCCGGCAATGGCGGCGGCGGTCCGTTCTACCTCCGGGTCGGCTGCGCGTCCGCGCGAGACCTCGGGTGGCGGCAATGCGAGTGTCGCATCATCTCCCCAGGTCGCGTCCTGCGGCACGATCAATGTTGCGACCTGTCCCTCCCGCGCAGCGGCAACAGCATCTGCTCCGTCCTGGCCGAGGGTGGCGGGGCTGCAAGCGCGCCGCACCCATCCGGACATTGCCGACGCCAAGCCTTCGAGATCTGCGGACAGTAATGGATCATGCGGGCTATGATAACTTGGATAATCGCCCGCGATGTTGACGAGGGGGCTATAGGCGCGTTTAGCGTTGTGCAGGTTCGCGAGGCCATTGGCGAGCCCCGGACCCACATGCAACAGGGTCGCAGCTGGGCGGCCGGTCATCCGCGCGTAGCCATCCGCGGCTCCGGTACAGACACCCTCGAACAGGCCCAGCACAGGGCGGAGTTCTGGCACCGCGTCGAACTCCTTGATGATCTCCATCTCCGTCGATCCGGGGTTGGTAAAGACCCGGTCGACGCCGGCGGCAACCAAACTTCTGACAAGGCTCTCGGCGCCGTTCATGTCGGCCTCACTTTCCGGTTCAAACGGAAAACCCCTTCGCGATTTCCCGCAATTCGAATTTCTGGATCTTTCCGCTGGCGGTGCGCGGGAACTCATCCACCAATTCGAGGCGCTCCGGCAGGTATGTCTTCGACATACCGGCCTCGAGCAAGTGGTCAACCATCGCATCGAAGGTGAAATTCGCCCCTGCGTTCGTCTGCACAAAAGCACATCCACGCTCTCCCAAGCGTTCGTCCGGCATGGCGACGACCGCCACGTCGTGAACCGCCGGGTGGCGATAGATGAGTTCCTCCACTTCGACCACGGGAACATTCTCACCGCCGCGAATGATGATGTCCTTCGCACGCCCGACAATTCGGATATACCCATCTTCATCCATCCGCGCGAGGTCGCCCGTCTCGAACCACCCGTCATACGTCTCGTATGCGTCCGGACGTTTCAGATACCCAACGAACATACCAATACTTTGCGCCTGCAACCGTCCCTCTGTATTCGCGGGTACGGGATCGCCGTCAGGGTCGACAATCCGGACCGCGTTGTTGGCGACCGCGGCGCCGTCGGTATTGAAAATCTTCTCGGCCGGATCTTTGGGCCGGGTCGTCGTAACGAGGCCGTTTTCCGTCATGCCCCAGCCGGAGAGGATGTTGGCGCCGAGGCGTTCCGTCGCGGTTTCCAACAGGATGCGCGGGATCGGGGCGCCGGCGGAACAGAACATGCGGAACGAACTGACGTCGCAAACATCGAGCGCGTCCGAGTTCGCCAAATCGGCCAGAAACGGCGTCGACGCCATGGTGTAGCTACAACCCTCGTCATTGATCCGGCGCGCGGCCACCTCGGCCGACCAGATATCCTGCAGCACGAGCTTCGTGCCGAGAACAAAGGCCATATGCATGCCGTAGACGAACCCGGTCTGATGTGCCATTGGTGACGGCATGAAGACGACGTCGTCCGGTGTCAGCCCGAGCCGCTCGCGGCCTGTGTCGGCAAGACTCAGCAAGGTGTTGCTCGTATGCAGGACGCCCTTCGGCACACCGGACGTGCCGGACGTATAGAGGATCTCGATGATGTCGTTCGGGTCGGGCCGGCGCGCTGCGAAGAGCGCCTCCGCGTCCACTTCTTCTTCCCAACGGCGCTCCAGGAAATGCGCTTCGAAAGACGCGTCGCCCTCACCATCCAGAATAAAGACATGTTCGAGTTTGGGGAGGACGGGCCGAAGCTCTTCGATCATTGCCTGATGGTCGAAATTGCGGAAGGTCTTCGGTGCGATTAAGACCTTGCTCTCCGCATAGTCGAGCATGAAGGACAATTCCCGCTGACGGAAAATCGGCATGACCGGATTGGTGACCGCCCCGATGTGGAGACAGGCAAGATGCAGTGCGGTGAACTCCCACCAATTCGGAAGCTGATAGGAAACGACCTCGCCTTTCTCAACGCCGAGTTTCGCTAGGCCAATGGCAATGCGCCGGGCATAGCGCCAGAGCTGATTGTAGGAGACCGTCTCGATCCTGCCGCGCATACTGTTGATGCCGGTGACGGCGACCGCATCGGGCTGCGCTTCAACCGACCGCGCCACCCGGTCGATTAGCAATCCCTTGGGCCAAATGCCCTTTGCGTTCATCCCCTCGATCCGATCCTGCGTCAGGATCGTCATCGTCTCCAACGCCACCAATCAACCTCCTCGCTAAAAGCTTGATTTAAAGTTATCGCGGAAACGGTTGAGGAAAAGCGGTTTCGGTTGACCCGAAGGCGTCGTCCGGCGAGCATCGCGAATGACTGACGCACAGCACGAACAAGACTTGGAAGCGATCCGGCACCTCATCACCCAACAGTTCGCGAGTGTGACCTGGACGGAAGAGCGCGAAGCGGATTGGTCGGCCTTCGCGGCCGATTTCCTGGCGGACGCGCCGCTCTTTCCCGCGAGCCGTCCGGTTGAGGCGCGCGCCGTCCCGAAATTCCTCACGAGCATGAAAGCCCTGCCAAACGACGGACTTACGTCTTTCGAGCAGTCCCTCTGCGGCACCAAAATCATGCTGTTCGGCAATGCCGCCGTCGCCTTCGGCGTTTGCGAGAATCTGAAGAACCGTTCGACGGCCCAGCGCGGGATCGAGGCTTTTCTGCTGGTCAAAGACGGCAGCGTCTGGCGGATCGCCGCACAGGCCTGGGACATTGAGCGCGACGGCCTATCCGTCCCCGAGGAATTCCTGGAATAACTCACATACGTCGGCGGATTGCTCCTGCTGTACCCAGTGGCCCGCTCCCGGGACCAGATGCACGCCCCGCATATCGCTGCAGGCACGCTCCTGCATGGCCTCGATGGCGCCGGGCCGCTGGTAGATGCCCCAATCTTTTTCGCCCGATATGAAAACTGCCGGCACATCGATGGTCCGCTCGGAATAGAGCCTGAGACCGTTCGTGAGTTCGGCGTCCAAGCGACCACGATACCAGTTCAAGCCTCCTTGAAAACCGGTGCGCGAAAACTCCCCCGCATAGAAGCCGAGCTCGTCATCCGTCAGCCAATGGCAGGCGCCGATCTCCTCGCAAGCCGGCATATAGGTCGCCGCCGTCTCCGCCATCGTGGCGTCGCGCTCCATGATGTAATAGGTCGGCATCACCGCAATGTCCGCTGCCCGCCACGCCGCGAGACGATGCGGATTGTTCCCCGCCCAGTCGGCGCTCTTGCCGTGGAAGTACCCGCGGAGGAAATCGTGGACCCCTTGCGGGCAATGCTGCATTTCGTCGTTCGCGGCACGCGTGCAGTAGTAGTGGTGATAGTGCTTGCGTGGTCGCGCCAGGGCAGCCAATTCCGCGACAATATCGACCTCCTCAGAGGATGAGGGGGTGTGCCCGTCGGTGTCGAACGGAAAAGCGGGCGGGCCGCTGAAGGGGCCGCTCATCACCGCAACCCTTGCAAAGACGTCCGGTCGAATGAGCGCGCAATACGCCGCAACCGAAGCGCCGAAATCATGCCCGAAAACCCCCGCAACTTTTTCGTATCCAAGCGCCCTAACAAGCGCGAGCGCATCCCGGGACAGGTTCAACATGCCATAGGGCTCCAGCGGCGCGTCGTAGTCAGCCGTCCAGCCGGTTGTGCGGCCGAACCCGCGCTGATCGGGCGCTACTACGCGATACCCCGCCGCCGCCAACCCGGTCATCACCTTCCGCCAGCTGAATGCCAATTCCGGAAACCCGTGCAGTAAGAGCAGTAGCGGTCGATCGGCCTCTCCCGCTTCGAGGATATGCGTGCGCATGCCGTTTACGCCGTCGACGAATCGGGAGGTAACCTCTCCCGGCAGGACACCCGATTCAATGGCTTCCATGCGCTGTCCCTCCCTCGGGTTTGATCGAGACCCGCCAATGGATGCGATCCTCTTCAGGTGGATAGTCCGCCGCCGCCTTGTGATAAGTGCAGCGGTTGTCCCAAATGACGATGTCGCCCTTGCGCCACTCGTGACGGTAACCGCCACTCGGCTGGATCATGTATCCGGTCAATTCTTCGATCAGATCGTCACTCTCGGCCTGCTCCAGACCTTCGATTGAAACGATCTTCCCGGGATCGAAATAGAGCCCGATGCGTGCCGTCTCGGGATGGGTCCGCAGGATCGGGTGCATGACCGGCGTCCAGTCACGATCTTCCGGATTGAGTAGCTGCGCCGACAAAGTGCTGCGCCCGGCATAAGTGAAAGCGCCGCGCCGCGAGCCAATCTTGTCCCGCAACCGTTGCGGCAAGGCGTCGTAGGCTGCGTACATGCTGGAAAACAGCGTGTCGCCGCCATTACTGGGGACGGCAAGCGCGTAGAGTTGTGTCGCCTTGAACGGCACCTCGTCATACGCGCCGTCCGTATGCCAGTTCTCGCCACCTCGCGCATAGACGACTCTGTTCAGCGAACCGTCCGCGTTGAACTTGTCGCTGCCAAGAACGGTGAGAACTGGGTGTTCTGGATGTCGGGTGCTCTTCGACGGGTGTTCGTGAAGTTGGCCGAAGCGTCTGCTGTAGGCAAAAAACTCTTCGACCTCGATTGATTGGCCGCGAACGCATATCACATTGCGATCGAGCCAAGTCTGGTAGATTTCGCTGAAATCCGCGTCAGACAATTGCCGCACGTCGACGCCCGTAATGACCGCACCGATCTGCGGTTCCGTCCGTTCGATCTCAATCACGCCGCGCCTCAAAACTTCATAATCCGCAATATAAACGGTAGATCGCTGCTCAAGCCCGCACAGCAATCCAAAGCCAGAACCTGAAAGGCAGGTCAACGTTTCCGGCGCGCTTTCGGCTTGAGTAGGTGCGCCGGAGACCTGTCTCCTTTGCCGAAACATTCAGCCAAGCGGCCCAGACGCTTTAACCTCGCCGCCGGCAGGGTATGTAAGTGACGACGAACGTCATTTCAGGGAGCCGAACATTGGTTGATCTGCTACAAGTCGCACAACTGCCTCCGTTTCTCACCGAACGGCTCGAGAAAGAATTCACGCTGCACGATTTCATTGCACCGGACGACCCGGACGCCATGCTGGATGAGATCGCCCCGAAAATTCGCGGCATCCTTGCGGGCGGCATGAAAGGGCCGAACGCAAAGTTGATCAACCGCCTCGAGAACCTGGAAATCATCGCGTCGTTCAGCGTCGGGTTCGATGCGACCGATGTTGTCGCTGCGCAGGAGCGTGATGTTATCGTCACCCATACACCGGAAGTGTTGACCGGCGATGTCGCAGACCTCGCGATGACATTTATCCTGATGGCCCCGCGACGCATAGGAGAAGCGGAGCGATTCCTGCGGTCCGGACGCTGGCTGGAAGGACGCATGGATCTCGGCACGACAGTCAGAGGCAAACGCCTCGGCATTCTCGGGCTCGGCCGCATCGGCAGGGCCGTAGCGCGCCGCGCCGAGGTATTCGGTCTCAATATCGGGTACTACGACATCAAGCCGATGGGCGACCTTCCCTATCGAGCCTACCCAAGTCTCCCGGAGCTTGCCGAAGCAAGCGATATCCTGCTGGTCGCCTGTGAGGGCGGCGAAGCCAACCGCGGCCTGGTTAGCGGAGATGTCCTAAAGGCGCTCGGACCACAGGGATATCTCATCAATACTGCCCGTGGTCCCATCGTCGATCAGGCGGCACTAGTCTCCGCCCTCCATGACGGAACAATCGCCGGCGCGGCGCTCGATGTGTTCGACGGTGAACCGAACGTGCCGTCAGAATTGATGGCAATGGAGAATGTCGTGTTAACTCCGCACATCGCGAGTTCAACTCACGAGACGCGTCGCGCCATGGGCGACCTCGTTTATGACAATCTTCGCGCCCATTTTGACGGAAAACCCGTCCTCACGCCGGTGCCGCCGCAGACTTAGCAACATTACCGGAACGTGGAGGTCTTGTCGTCACCGCCTAAAGGGCGTCAAAGCGAATCTCGACCTGCCCGAGCGTCCCGAAATCCGCAACCGTATGCGTGCCCGGAGCCACATCCACAAGGCCCGTGCAAGTCCCCGTCGAGACAATATCTCCTGCGCGCAGCCCCTCCTCCCGTTTGCCAGAAAGCCATTGAAGGACGTTCATGGGATGGCCGAGCGCCCGCGCACCCGTTCCGGAGTCCCGCAATTCGCCATCGATACTCAAATCGACACAGTGTGCAGCCAGGTCGAGGTTGCGCCAGTCCGTTGTCCAGGAGCCGACAACAAGCGCGATGTTCGCGCCAAAATCAGCGGTCGTCAGTAGCCTCCCCTTGCCAGCCAATCCGCCGGAGAACCGGGAGCCGACGACTTCGATCGCGCCGGCGATGGCATCAACGGCATCGGCGACTTCGTCGAACGTGTAGGGCGTTTCCGACGCAGGCAAATCTCGGCCGAGCCGCAATGCGAACTCGCCTTCAACAGCGGGACCATGCGATGGATCTATCGCGACTTCGGCAGGACTCTGATGGAAAAATCCAGTCAGAACAGGGCTTGCACCTGGTTCGCTGGTGCCGAGCACTTTCTGCGCCTCAGCGCTGGTCGAACCAACCTTAAAGCCGACTCTGTCCATACCGGAGCACGCGACCGCTTCACGCTGCACCGCAAGCGCCGCTTCCACGGACGACGGTCCACCATCCGGCGGCACCTCTAGCGTGCCGCCATCCCGGCGACAAATCCAGAGTTGTTCAGCCAGCGAGACCACGATCAATCCCCGCCTCGCAGCGAGTCCGTCCGGGCCTGATCGACATCGAACCCTTCTTCGACGACAACGCCGTAATCACTCTCCGCCGCTGCACGGTCGATGAAGCCGGCGCGCACATCCGCCACGACGGTTTCCGGATCGCGAGTCTTCGGGTCACCATAACCGCCGCCGCCCGGCATCTCTACGATGAGCCGCTCACCCTTGGGAATAGGCTGGAAACCCTTGTTTCGCAGGACGTCGCCCGAGGTGAGGCTAAGCCTGCCCTTGGCCCCGTCGCCTCCGCCATCACGACCACGCGGGGGAAAATGCACCCGTTCGAAGGTTGCGAAAATACCGAACGGGCCATCCTCGCGATTGGCGACGACCATGGTCTGGCCGAGACCGCCCCGCTGGCGACCGGGTCCGCCCGAGTTCTCGCGATATTCCTTCTGCCAGACCACGAGCGGCGTGATCGCCTCTGTGATCTCAACCGGCACATTCCGCACCCCGCTGGGATAAGGTGTCGCCGAGAGCCCGTCCTGGTGTGGCCGCGCACCAGCACCCCCGCTGTGAAAACTCATCATCATGAACGACGATCTCGTTTCTGGGCCGGTCATGCCGTGGCCTGCGCCCAGTTTAAGGTTCCAAAGGTTCGACGTCCCTTCGGCCGGGACCACATCGGGCAACGCCTGATGCAGACACCCAAAGACCACATCTGGCAGCATATGGCCGATGCTCGCTCGGGCGACGACCGCGCAGGGGTGCAACGCATTGACGATGGTGTTTTCGGGAGCGATTACCCGGATCGCATCAAGCGTCCCGGCATTATTCGGGATGGCGGCGCCCACCACGCATTTGACCCCGAACGAGGTATAGGCCTCCGTATAGCAGAGGGGGCAATTGATGCCGAACTCCGAAACGCCCGAGCTGCCCGCAAAATCGACCAGAATTTCTCCGTCACCGACGGTCAGGGTCGCTTTCAGATCGATCGGCGCTTCATAGCCGTCGATCCGCATCTCGGCATTCCAGCTTCCCTTTGGCAACTCGTTGATGGAATCCGCCATCCCTTGCCGGCTGGTCTCGATGATGTGTTCGCCGAGCGCGTCCAAATCTTTGAGCGCGTACTCCTCCATCATAGCGAGAAGCCGACTGCTTCCGGTCTCATTGCAAGCGACAAGAGCATAAATGTCGCCCTCGACCTGTACCGGCTCACGGACATTCGCTTTCACGAGGTTGAGCACCCATTCATCCATCACGCCCTCACGCGCGAGCGGCATGATCGGAATGAAAAGCCCCTCGTGATAGACCTGCTTCCCGTCGGACGACGGACCGAGGCCCCCGATGTCGACAAGGTGGCTCGTGCACGCGAAGAGCGCCACCATCCGGCCATCCTTGAACGTCGGTGAGACGATGGTGAGGTCGTTGAGGTGCCCCGTCCCCTTCCAGGGATCGTTGGTGAAGTAGGAATCGCCCTCCTTCATCGTCTCCGACGGGAAGACATCCAGGAAGTGCTTCACGGAACGCGCCATGGAATTGATGTGCCCCGGTGTTCCTGTCACCGCCTGCGCCAGCATTTGTCCGTCGAGGTCGAAGACGCCGGCGGAAATATCGCCGGCTTCACGGCTCGATGTACTGAACGCCGTACGCACCAGGGTTTGCGCCTGTTCTTCGACAACCGACAACAGACGCTTCCACATCACCTGGAGGTTGATCTCAGTCATCGCGTTGGCAGCCATGTTTAGCTCTCCTTCCGCAGCAATTCGATTTCAGCGAGCGCATTGAGCCGAGCCCAGTAGTTCGGCGGCACGACGGTCGACGTTTCGTCCTCTGCGATGACGGCAGGCCCTTCAATCACAGCCCCTTCAGTGAGGCCGTCGCGCTGATAAAGCAGCGCTTCAACGGTATCGCCTGACACCGGGTCGAAAAGCGTGCGCGATTCTTCCGAAGGAGAAACGGGACTTGTGTCAATCGCTGGCACCGCGGCCGGCAGCGGACGCTCCGTCGCCAGCGTTAAGTTCCAGGTCAACGCTTCGACATTGAGGTTCGGGATTGTCCGGGTAAAATGCGCCGCATAGGCCGTATCGAACAACTTCTGCAACAACGCCGCATCGTCCGGGGCGTACGGCCGGGTTGGCAGGGAGACAGTGATTTCGTGCCCCTGGCCGCGATACCGCATATAGGCCGTCCGTGTCTCAACCAATTCGGCATCAGGAGCGCCAAGGCGAACCACCGCTTCGGCTTCGCGGCGCATTTCTTCGAAGATTCCGTTGACGTATTCGGCGTCGAACTCCCGCAAGTCGACAAGGCGGGTCCGCACCACTTCATAGGCAATCGGCGCCATCAGAAACCCGACGGCAGAGCCGACACCCGCGCCGCGAGGAATGATGACGCGGTCGATACCCAGCTTGTCCGCCAGCCGAGCCGCGTGCAACGGCGCCGCACCGCCAAACGCCACAAGTGTTCGATCCGCTGTATCCTTACCGTGTTCGATCGCATGGACGCGTGCGGCGTTGGCCATGTTCTCGTTGACGATCTCGTCGACGCCCGCCGCAGCGACATCCTTCGAGATCTCCAAGGGGTCCGCGATCTCGGCTTTTATGGCCGCAACAGCGCGCTCCGGAAATAATGCGATCTTGCCGCCCGCGAATCCGGCCGGATCGATCCGTCCCATAACGACATCAGCATCGGTCACCGTCGCGGTTGCATTGCCTCTTCCGTAACAGGCAGGACCTGGATCAGAGCCGGCACTTTCCGGGCCGACCGCGATTTGACGCAATGCGTCGAGCGACGCCACCGACCCACCACCGGCCCCGATTTCAACCATTTCGATGACGGGAATGCGAAGCGGCAAACCACTCCCTTTGAGAAACCGATAGGCACGCGCTACTTCGAACGCGCGCGACAGCAATGGCTCGCAGTCGTCGATTAGCGTGATCTTGGCGGTGGTACCGCCCATGTCGAAGGATAAGACCTTTTCGAGACCGTTCTGCGCCGCGATGTTCCGCGCCAGGATTGCACCGCCCGCCGGACCACTCTCGACGAGACGAATCGGTTGTCGGGATGCGGTTTCCACTGTGGTAATTCCGCCGCTCGACATCATCAGCAAGAGTGGACAAGCCAATCCAATTCCTGCGAGGCCGGATTCCAGTCGCCCCAGATAGCGTGCCATCATTGGTTGCACATAGGCATTGGCGCAGGCCGTTGACATGCGTTCGTATTCACGAATTTCAGGGCACACTTCAGACGAAATCGTGACCGCCACATCGGGCAGTTCGCCGGCCACCAGCTCCCGGGCACGCTCTTCATGCGCCGCATTCATGTAACTGTGCAAAAAACAGATTGCGAGCGCCTCGATCCCTTCGTCTCGCAACGCACGGGCCTGCCCGACGACGGCTTCCTCGTCGAGTGGCAGCAAAATGCTGCCGTCCGCCGCCATCCGCTCCGAAACACCGAGGCGCCGGTGTCGCGGCACTAAAGGTGTGGGGCGATCCATATACAGATCGTATTGCTCGAAACGGTGCTCGTAGGCGATCTCCACCGAATCGCGGAATCCCTCAGTCGCAATCAGCCCGGTTTTGGCGCCCTTGCGCTCGATTAGGGCGTTCGTCGCGAGCGTCGTTCCGTGAATCACCAGTTCGACGGCATCGAGCGGGGTGTTCGACTCCGCGAGAATCCGCTTGGTGCCCTCAAGAACTGCTTCTTCCGGTGCAGCGGGCGTCGTCAGCAGCTTGGCCTGATGCCGCTCACCGCCCTTCTCGAGAACCAAATCCGTAAACGTGCCGCCAATATCGACCGCGAGTTTTGCCCCGTCGGACATGCTACCTCCTAGTGCCAGGATGGTCGGCGACGTTGAACTCGCCGGTAGGACCGCCAAATCGTTGAAGGAATCGAGGGGCACAGA
>MDTD01187329.1_pt1 | contig 14672 bp, 15 predicted proteins | sample 811221 | NCBI WGS metagenome assembly MDTD01 (sample SAMN05326646, study PRJNA326480) | marine metagenome | isolation source: seawater | place: Pacific Ocean: South West | collected 2011
CGAGAGTGTGGGATCGCAGGATCAGATCTCGGCCTCCTTCGGAGGATTTAATCAAATTGATTTTCAAATAGACGGCTCTTTTAAGGTAAATCCAGTTATTCTTACAGAGGATCGTAAATCTGAGCTCCAAAGTCATTTAATGCTTTTTTTTACAGGAGTTTCCCGAATAGCATCGGATATTGCAAAATCGAAAATTTCAAATTTTGAAAAAAGAGAAAACGAGCTTAAGCAGATAGGTAAAATGGTCACGAAAGCGGTGCGTGTGCTTCAATCTGATACGCCAATTGCTGAGTTTGGAAATCTGCTACACGACACATGGACTTACAAAAAAAGTCTGTCCCAGAAGGTAACAACAGAATTTGTAGATCAGACGTATGAGGCCGCCAGAAGTGCCGGAGCTATTGGTGGCAAGCTTTTAGGGGCAGGAGGTGGCGGTTTTATGTTATTGTTTGCACCGCCTAACAGGCATCAGATTGTAAAGAAAACTCTCTCTAAGCTCGTGCATGTGCCTTTTTCCTTTGAAAATACTGGCAGCAGGATAGCGTTATATCAGCCAGAGGGTCTGTAGGGTAAGCAATGGAGCACAAATATGGGCAGTAATATCACCTACCGTTATCAGGGGGTCGGTTTTAGAGACTGGCACAACAAGCTTAGTCTTTTGGATGATAATTTTGTATTGGAACTTTTCGAAAGAATGTTACGCATAAGGCTGATTGAGGAGGAGATTGAATCTCAATATCACCTAGATCAGATGAAAACTCCTATTCATCTCGTGATTGGGCAAGAGGCTACGGCAGTTGGTGCTTGTGCGGCACTTAATAAGAATGATCTTGTTTTTTCTGGTCATCGCACACACGGTGCTTATCTAGGAAGGGGGGGTGATCTCAAAAGAATGCTTTGCGAAATGTATTGTAAGCTTAATGGTTGTGCTGGATCTCGGGGAGGTTCCATGCACCTGATAGATCCCTCAGCTGGGATGGCATGGAGCTCCGCCATAGTAGGTGGATCAATTCCGATAGCCACCGGTGCAGCCTTGGCAGCTAAAATGAGAGGCGAGAATCAAATTTCTATGGTATTCCTCGGTGATGGTGGCACTGAAGAGGGGGTGTGTTCTGAAAGTTTAAATTTTGCGGCCTTAAAAAAGTTACCCATTATATTTTTTTGCGAAAATAATTTTTATTCAGTTCAATCACCATTAGGTACCAGGCAGCCAAGAAGAAATATTACAAGATGGGCGGCAGGTCATGCCCTGAATGCTATCGCTGTCGATGGAACAAATGTCTTGGATGTATACAAATGTGTATCTGACGCTGTAAAAAACATTTCAAACGGCGGAGGTCCTTGGTTTATAGAGGCAAAGGTGTATAGGTTTAGAGCGCATGGAGGAGCATATGACGACAGTAAGTCAGGATATCGAGAAATTGCAGAAGTTCAACATTGGGAGGGCCACTGTCCAGTAGAGTCATATTTCCATTTTTTGAAGGAAAAGTCCTTAATAGATGATAAATTGAGACAGAGTTATGAGAAAAAAATAAAAACTGAAATTAAGGAAGCTTTTGAATTTGCGATGAGCAGCCCAGAGCCCACCAGGTCAGATTTAGAGCTACATGTGTACGCGGATTAATTGTAATTAGGGAAAAAAAATGCCATGGGATGAAGGATTAGTTGACAGTCTTGTTTACGATAAGCCCGATCCCGATCAAGGGAGGGTTCTATCATACTCCGAGGCCTTGAATGAAGCTCTTGAACTCGCTTTAACTGATGATCCATCGGTTTTTGTGCTTGGTCAGGGAGTAGATGATCCCGGTGCAATGTTTGGTTGTACCAAGGGTCTTCAAGAAAAGTTTGGAAAATCCCGAGTTTTTGACACACCTCTCTCTGAGGAGGCTATGATGGGGGTGTCCACGGGAGCTGCTATGAGAGGAATGAGGCCGGTTTATATGCACAATCGGCCGGATTTTATTTTACTCGCTTTTAACCAGTTGGTGACTCATGCTTCCAAATGTCATTTTATGGATAATGGTTTGACCAAGGTCCCTATGGTTGTTTGGGCCGCAATTGGCAGAGGTTGGGGCTCTGGGGCCCAACATTCGCAGGCAATCCAAGGTATGTTGTTGGGGGTTCCAGGGCTGAAAATTATAATGCCTAGCACTCCTTATGACGCAAAAGGATTAATGGAGCAAGCTATAAAAGATAATAACCCAACTTTAATTTTTGAGCATCGTTGGCTGATGAAGAAGAGCGGTTATGTTCCAGAGGGCCATTATTCGGTTCCTATTGGAAAGGGAATTATTAGGCGTCCTGGCAAAGATATTAGTATAGTCGGAGCATCTCATGCAATCGAGCTCGCGTATCAGGCTTCAAAGGATTTGGCAAACCTCGGCCTTGATGCGGAGGTAATTGACTTACGAACAATTCAGCCTCTTGATCATGAAATAATCGAAAGATCAGTAAAAAAAACTGGTCAACTTATGGTGGTTGATACTGGATGGTCTACTGGCGGAGTGTGCGCTGAGATTGGATGTCTGGCAGCTGAAAAATGGTTTCATCATTTGCAAGCTCCTGTTCGCAGGATTGGATTACCGGATATGCCAACGCCGGCGGGCTTCGCTTTGGAACAGTTCTACTATCCAAGTGTTGAGGATATTGTAATGGCTGTAAAAAATATGTGCGAACATCACAGAGGAAAAAAATGATTTATGAATTAGCAAGTAGTTCTTGGGGTAAAGAGGAAATCGACGCAATGCAACGCGTAATAAAATCCGGTATGTTTACCATGGGAGAGAATGTTTCAAAATTTGAGAGAAAATTTGCACAAATGTTTGGAGTAAAATACGCAATAATGGTTAATTCCGGATCATCCGCAAATTTAGTCTCTCTTGCTGCCCTATCGTACAAGAAAGACAGGCCTCTTCGCCCGGGTGATGAGGTAATAGTGCCTTCCATTTCTTGGTCGACGACTTTTTATCCGCTTCAGCAATATGGTCTTAAGTTGAAGTTTTTGGATGTAGACAAAGACACACTTAACATAGATGTAAGCCGGCTTCGCGAAGCTCTAACTCCCCGCACCAAAATGGTAGTTGCGGTAAGTATTTTAGGTAATCCTTGTGAACTAGATGTAATTCGAAAATTTTGTGATGAAAACAATTTGTATATGTTTGAAGATAATTGCGAGTCAATGGGAGCGGAATTGAATGGTCGCAAAGCAGGCACTTATGGAGATATAGGCACTCATAGTTGTTTCTTTTCTCACCATATATCGACAATGGAGGGTGGCGTCATCATAACAAATAATTCCGAAATTTGTGAATTATCCAAATCTCTGAGAGCTCATGGGTGGACGAGAGATCTTCCGAAAAATTCAATGATATTTGAAGAGGATAAAAATGATTTTGAAGGCGCTTATCGGTTTATTTTACCCGGCTATAATGTGCGCCCCATTGAGCTAAGCGGAGCAATTGGGATAGAACAGTTAAAGAAATTAGATAAAATGATCGCTGTCAGGAGAGAGAATGCCAAGATTTTTAAAGAGCTTTTTCAGAATGATGATAGATTTATAACTCAAAAAGAACACGGACGTAGTAGCTGGTTTGCCTTCACGATGATTTTGAATCCTAAATTATCAGTCGAAAGGAAAGAAATATTCAAGGTACTTAAGGCTGAAAATATTGGTCACAGAATGATTACTGGGGGAAATTTTTTGCGACATGAGGTAATAAAATTCTTTGATTATGAGTGTGTGGGGGATACACCCAATGCGAATCTAGCACATGATTATGGTTTCTTCGTGGGAAATCATCCGAGAGATCTATCCGATGAGCTGTCTAGGTTGCACGAGGTTCTGCAGAGATATCTTAAGTAAAAAATGGAGGTGATAATTCTTGCAGGAGGGTTTGGAAAAAGATTAAAAAAGTCGGTTAGTAACGTACCCAAACCTATGGCACCTATCCGCGGAACGCCTTTTATTGAGCTTTTAATTAAGTTTTTAATAAGACAGGGAGTAAGTAGAGTCATTCTTTCATTGGGATACATGGCTGATGCGTTTATCAATTACTTTGGTAAAAGTGTAAATGGGATCGAGATAATATACAGTGTAGAGGACGAACCTTTGGGTACCGGAGGAGCTTTATTAAAGGCATATCAATACCTAAGTGGTACACAAACATTTATAGTTTTAAATGGCGATACGTTTTTCGATATTAACCTGCAAGATATCTTTACTTTTCATCAGTCGAAAAAAGCAGACATGAGTATGGCTGTTTTCAGAGTTAACACGGAGGGTCGTTACGACATTTTAACATTTAATGCGGATAAAAGAGTCTTAGCAATTGGTAAGAAAGCAGCAATCGGTTGGGCAAACAGTGGGATCCTAATGCTTTCGCCCCACATTCTTAAAGATTTTGCTTTAGGATTTCGTAAATCGATGATTTCACTTGAGGCAGATCTGCTTTCTATCTTAGTCGATCGAGGGGACCTTAATATTTATGCATATGAAGGTCAGGGATTATTTGTTGATATAGGTGTGCCGGAGGATTATACAAAAGCTCAAAGAGTTATACCAGATCTTGGGTAGCTTTCTTTGCATTGAAATTTGTTTATATGTAAATATTTGCGTTTTTGTTCATACTAGATCTGATCTGTATTTTCGTAAATTTATAATAGACTTTTCAACATGCGTTGCTTAAAATCAAATTTACACAGGCAGAAACATGCACACTTGGAGGCCAAAATGAGGATTAAATTCGTATCTGTTCTTTTCTTATTTATTTGTAACTACGCGCTTGCGGGTGTAACTGGGACCGCGACTCCTCAGGGTTACAATAGTGAAGGAGAAAATGAGGCCGAACATCAATCCGCTTCCGAGCATAATCAGGAAGAGGCCCACGAGTCCGACGGAGATGATTAAAGATTAGACAAAAAGAGGTATTTATCCTTTCTAAAAATGGCCACAACTGGTTGCTAGAGCAACATTGAAGATTTCGAGTTTTTTTAAGATTTAGTCGGTCAAACATAAAATTTATTTTTAGAGTTGATATCGCCTGACAACATTTTTTAAAAAAGACCAGATCTCAGTAACATCGACTTTGACTTTTACGCTTGGAATAGCAGGCCTTGGAACAATATTTCACTTCATCCCAGGAAAATCGCCATTTTCGGCGCCAGTTAAATGGACGCCGACAGACCGTGCATATTTTGGAGGGAAGGTCGGACTTTTTACTGGAGTGAAAGGTGCCCTTAGGACTCGGCTGTCTCGCCATCAATTCGCTCCCTAAACCAATTTATCAGGTAGTTTAACAGTGGATAAAATCGAATTCAATTACAAACTTCCGTGACCCATTTCTCTTGAGGGGAGTGCTTTTGAGGACTTTGGAACGATGATCCGCCGGGTGGAACGACCATTAACTTTAATAGGCGTCCCGAATAATCGTAGAGCTCAACTCCTGATAAAGCTATATTTCCATCTGAGCAATTAACTACGAACTTTAAAAGTCGAGGGCCAGGTGTTGTGTTGGTATTTTTTGAATCCTGAGGCGTGATTCTAACGGTAACTCTCGTAAAAATGCCCTCGTTTCTTATGGAGTTTTTCTCGACTCCATGAGCTTCATCTTTGCCAATTTTAGCGTAGAATTCTGGGGGTTCGTAAGCCCATAAACAACAGCTAATAAGAAAACCAAGTACCGATATCGTATGTTTCATAACACCTCCTCATGAAAAAGACTATTAATTTTCAGAAAAGTTGCGTCGTACATTAGGATTCCCCCCAATAAGACAAAACACACGATTATTGTGAGTATCAACCTGAGTTTTATGTACCAGGCCGGAATCTCCAATATCAAGCATAATTTCCTCTCTATACAGTGAAGTGAAGCAAAGCAGAAAAATAAAACCACAAGTCCATAAATTGTGGGAATTAAAGTTGATAACCAACCGAAGATCGCTGGAATGACTGAGAAAAAATATAGTCTTTTTTTCAATATGGGTTTGATATTCTTAATTAAAGCGATACCCCAATAGACAGAACCAACAAAGGTCAGAATAATCGCGCCATATGTGACTGCAATTTTTAAAAAAAATTTATCAAGCCACCAATAGTAAAAAAAAACCGATATGAAAAACGGAATAAGACCGGAGAATCCAAGTATGTATGGAGTGCAATTGTGGTTGATTTGTGCTTTTTTCATTCTACCAAAAATCATTTTTTCCCGCCTGAGGATAATAGGTAAAAATTTTGAAAACCTGTAAACTATGGCTAATATTTTATAATAAAAATTTATATGCTAGTAGTGCAGGAGACTATAAAATGGCCACAAAGAAAATAACCTCAAAGTACGTTGCGCTTTGCCTAGATTTTGTCGAGACACTTGGTCTTGTAACCATACTGATCTCAACTGTCTTAGCCGCTTTTTCTGAGGTATATGAGATGTATGGAGCCGGAGTCATCACCCTTGGTGACCTCCTCCTTCTTTTTCTTTACCTAGAAGTTTTTGCTATGATAGGCTGGTATTATCAAAAAGGAACACTGCCTGTAAGGTTTCCTCTATATATAGCGATAATTGCACTCGCCCGCTATATTATTCTAGATATAAAAGAGATGGATGAAATACGTTTGATAGGCGTTACTGCCGGCATTCTTTTTCTGGCCATCGCCGTTTTAGTGATTAGATACGGACATCTAAAATATCCTTACGAGTCAACAGTTAAGAAAGAGTAGATGCGGAGCTTTTTTCTAGAATTTATAGGCCGTATCTGTTTTTTTAAAGAAGGCTACTCAGTTTTGGTTTAGATTTTGGTTAACCATTTTTGAAATATTGATAATTTGCCTTGTTGAATACTGACTAGTTTCTTATAAATTCTTCTTGTGATTGGTCCACACTCGGTAGCATGCATCTTATATTCATTGTTCCTAAAACCTAAACGATTAATGGGTACAACCGTAACAGCAGTGCCGACAGCAAAACATTCAGTTATGATGCCGGAGGAAATTTCATCTAAAAGCCTGTAAACTTCTAACTTTTCCTCTTTGATTTTTAATTTCAACGAAGATGCTAACTCAATTATGGATCCTCTCGTTATTCCGGGCAAAATACTCCCATTTAATTTTGGGGTGACAATTTCATCATTATTTTTTACAAACATTATGTTCATTGCACCTACCTCTTCAATGTACTTTCTCTCTAGCGCATCTAGCCAGAGAACCTGATCATATCCATTTCTTTTCGCCCGTTCTGATTCAAAGATACTACCCGCGTAATTTGCGCTGGTTTTTATATTGCCAGTACCACCTCTCACCGCTCTAACAAACTCGTCACAAATCCAAACTGATATAGGTGCGAGAGGTGCATCGAAAAATGAATCAACAGGCGAGAGAACAATGTAATGTAGAAACTTCTCTGAAGATCGCACTTCAAATGTCTGGTCAATGGCGATCATGACTGGTCTAATGTACATGCTTGATCCCTCTTTTTTTGGCATCCAAAGTTTCTCAGCATGAAGTAATTGGCATATAGCTCTCGAATGTAAATTCAATGGAATCTCAGGCATACACAGTCGTTTTGCTGATTTATTAAATCGTTCTAAATGTTGATTCAATCGAAGCACATTAATCTGTCCCGATTTTGAGAGAAACGCCTTAATACCTTCGAATATATTTTGGCCATTATGGAAAATTTGGGATGTAGGTGGAATGAAATTTTCTTGGGCTGGCGCAATCTTTTGTTGACTCCAACCCTTATCCGGGTCGTATTTTTGTGAAAAAATCCTATCCGTGAAGAATTTCCCGAAGCCTAGTTTGTTTGGTAGTTGTATTTTTGAAATATTTGTATCTTCAATTTGTATTTTCATTGTTTTATTAGCTTATAATTCGAGCAACCGACTTTTTTATATTCCAAAAATTGATGCCATGCCCTCTTCGTCAGATACTTGTTGCATCTCCTGATAGGTTGGGGCTTTAACGAAAGATTTAGCGGCATCAAGAACCATCGGTAGTAGATCAACGTCTCCTACAGAATTTAGGAATATGTCTGGCGTGCTAAGTACCCAATGAACACATTTACGCACCGAATTTTCATTTTCATACGGCTGATACCAGGTTTTCCTATTAGGTGCTACACCTGCAGCCCATGGACCTTTAGCGATACTTTTAATAGTTTGGACGGCTATGTTATTTTTTTTACATAGACTGAGAGTTTTAAAAAATTCTTTATCGTATCCTCGGTGATTAGCTGCGAAAAAATTCCATGGCATCAGGACCGAATCAAACGCAAACTTTTTTAAACTCCAACGATGCATGGCAGGAGCAGTCCATCCATGGCCAGTGACACCAATAAACTTTGTAAGCCCCTGATTTCGGGCTTCAATTAGGGCTTCCAGCGCACCTCCATTTTCGAAAACCTGAGACCAATCATCTGGATTAGTCAAACTATGAAGCTGAATTAAATCAACGTGATCAGTATTTAGCCGATCGAGTGATCTGTGTAATTCTGTTCGGGCGTCTTGATAGTTTCTTTTATCAGTTTTTGTAGCTAAAAAAAATTTTTCTCTGTGTTCCCGCATCCATTCACCAATTCTCACTTCTGCTTTACCATACCTTGGCGCTACATCGATGTGATTAACTCCATATTTCAACAACAGGTCGAGCGTTTCAAGTGATTTTTGTTTGCTCTCTCTCCATAACGCAGCTCCTCCGAAAATAATCACTGAACTACAATGTCCGGTTGATCCGAATTTAATTTTTTTGATCATACAATCCAACTCGCCTCTCAAATATTTGAGAATATAACGTGCCAATCTAATATGACAAGTTGTGGGAAAAAATGAGAGCAATAAGTTTTAATTTTAAAACGTTAGATCACCCTAATAAAATATTTCTGAAATTTCGAATATCTTTGATGGACTATATTAAGTCTCCGTTGACTGAATAACTCTTACTCTGCGTTAGTAGGCTATTACAATTTTTCCATTTTTATAAAAATTACCCTTTATTCAAAGTCTCTTAAATTCTAATATTTTGCCGATTATTTTTTCACCACAAAAAATCGATTTATCTTTTGATATCAGATTGATAGGTATTTTTTTACGGACAAATACCCGCAGTTTTGTACTCGTTGAGAGTCGTCGGGTCTAATTGGCGTAATAGTCGTGGTAGCCCTAGTTTAGACTCGTAATTGATTTCTTTATCTAATTGCCCATTTTTGTATCGACGGGCTGCAACCAAAGCATATTTATGAACTAAGCAATCCACTTTTGTAATTATCTCTTTGCCGTAGTTTTGGCCATCGTTTTTTTGATTAACTCCAAAATCCCTTTCGATGAGTATGGTGTAGGCGCCGCTCACTTCAGCTGGTAGAAGATAATAAGTTCCGTGTTGATTTTTTACCCAATCCGCTGCAGATATGGTGGTTAGCAGATTCGTTAATAATAAAAATACGGTTTTCATAAGACTATCACCAATTTTTCTCAATATTTCCCAATATTAATTGATTGTGTTGTCCCGTGCTAGTCTATTTTCATAAATTTATTTTTAATCTAGATTTTTTTGCAACGCCAAAAAGAAAGCCTTGGGTATCCCAAGGTCAATACAAATTTTACAAAGGATAGGTCGAAAATCAGCTCTATAAATCTGAATATATTAATGTTTATTTAAACTAAAAAGAAGGGATCAAAACACAGTTTTGATTGCCACTGGGGTCAGTGGCGTGTGGTTGACTCAAACCGTCCTCACGTATGAATGGTAATTCTTAACCAAGGTTTACCGATGCATCTATTCAAGATAATCTGGACTTGTCATTAATTAACTGATGATTTTTGATCTCACACCTGTATAGTCTTCCCCTCTGTTATAAAACAAAGGTGTCATATCTTTAATTAATAAGCTTCAGGATGATGGTTTAAATCAGTTTATTGACCAGAAAAATCCAAAGTTTTTTGCACACTTTTAGGCACAGATTTTCTCCTTGAAGAACGAAGAGTTTTGCGACTACCGTGTTTAAGGTAGACAGTTTTAGATAACTCTTTGGTACGTTGTTTTTTCTTAATCGAATAAATAAGGCCTGCCATTTTCTTAGAACTAGTTTCATGATCGACAATCGGTCTTGGGTAATCTCTGTCGAGTTTAAAATTAATTTTGGCGCATCTGGCATTTGATAAAAGCCATGGTTGATGAATGTAGTCATTGTCTATATTGCGTAGCTCGGGAACCCATTTTTTTGTAAAGCTTCCATCTTTATCAAAATCCATACCCTGTTTGATGGGATTATAAACACGAAGGGTGTTTATGCCGGTGAGACCTGACTGCATTTGAATTTGAGGATAGTGTATCCCCGGCTCGAAATCAGTAAATAGTAAACGCAACCATTCCGCTGTATAGGTCCAATGGTTATGTAAATCATAACTGGAAAAACTAGTTAACATAGCTCGCATTCTAAAATTGATCCATCCGTTACTTTTTAAAAATCTCATACAAGCATCAACAAATGGGTATCCCGTGTTGCCATTCTTCCAAGCATCAAGATGTGAGGCATTGGATTTTAATTCATAAACACCGTCAAACGATGGATGAATGGCTTTTTTTTCAATACTAGGTTCCATTTCTAATTTTTGAATAAAGTGACATCTCCAATGGAGGCGACTTTTAAACGTCACTAATCCTCCAATCATTTTCTTACTATCAGTACAATATTTATTATGTTTCAGCTCGGTAATTTGATCGCAGACTCTTCTGTATACCTCTTTTGTAGACATGATGCCAACCGCCAAGTACGGACTTAGGCGCGAGCAAACCTCGGGGGCAATGATTGGTGAAGACATACCTTTTCTGTAATTTAAACAATTACCTTTCAGAAATAGGTCGTAGGATTCAATGCCATTTTTAAGACCTCCTTTTTGGCGTAGGGTCGATAGAGCTATATTCTTGGACATTCCACTCTTAACCCCAAAATTTGTCTTTAGGTCTAGGTTAATAGGAGTAACACCGTCAAAGCTTGGTGGATCGATTATCGGTACACGCATTCTTTCTCGCCAAACTCGCGACCATGCATTCCTATCCTTGAGGCCCCTCACTACTCCATTCGACGGATATTCTTTCCAGTCAACTCCATTATGGACGCACCATTTCCTTACTAGCTTATCCCTCTTGAACGTCTGCAAATCACCGGTTTCCTCGTGAGATAGTATTTTGGAGATGCTGTATTGCTGGTTTATCTGTCCCAGAATTTCCAGGATGTCACCATGCAAGATATTAAGTTTTTGCCCAAGAGAGGCCAAATCAACAGAGAGATCCTTAAGAGCTTCGTCGATAAAGAGCGACTGGTTTGTAGGGTAATATCGAAGATTTGTTTCCTTGATGTAAAGGCAAAGTAGTCTTTGATTTTTACCGCCTTCGACAAGGGGTATGTGATCGGTAGTCCTCAAGTCCCTTTTAAACCAAACGATTACTATCTCACTCTTCATTGCCTTTCCTGCTCGACTTTTTTTTTGCGAAAATCTGATCTCTTCTTTATTTCGCTAATAACGTCACAGAATTGTAAATTCGAATTTTTCAAAACAAAATGTTTTGCTAGCACAATAGGAATAAATCTGCTCGGTGTTATTACCCCTCGCCAAGTTAATTTTACGGTATCGTTATCGAGGGATGTAATTTCGTATTTACCATCAAATTTTTCAAAGTCTCCACCAATAGATGTCATTCTAACCCTCGCTGGAGGGTCCTCAGTAACATTTAACAGAATGGTAAATCGGTGGGTTAGCACCCAGATCTCTAATTCTCCGGTTTGCTCGACAGTTAGGTTGTTCTCACTGATCCGACTTATAATAACGCTGGATGTCATGCCTGTAACAAAATCGTCTAAATTATTATAATCTGTAATAGTCTCCCAAGCGCTTTGCAAATCTGCTACAAAACTGGACTCTAGCGTGAGCGCAAAAGTTGACGTATTATTTTTGGCATAAGAGTGTTCAATTATGCAAGTCTTTGATCCCAAAGCTTTAAAACTGTAAAGCATGATAACGAGGAGCAGTAATGGTGTGTTCATCATTCAAATTTGATTCGAACCTAACTAATTATATAAAGTTCCGTTTTCGTATTATATTTTACATTTAAGTTGGGTTTTCTAAGCTAATAGAACTTTCGAATAGGTGTTTTAAATTTAGTAATGGAGCTATCGTAAAATTTGGAATTAAAATCATACCTTTTCATGTTAGGAAAAACTAAAGAATGAAGATCGCTGTAATTGGCTCTGGGGCTATGGGTAGTGTATTCGCTGGACTGTTTGCTGAGTCTGGGCATGAGGTCTGGGTTCTAGACAGATGGCGGGATCACATTGAACATATAAAAAATAATGGCTTACACCTCGATGGTATTTCTGGTAGTCGTTTCATCCAGCTAAATGCCACCCACGACATTACCAATATAGGTATCTGTGACCTAGTTATTATCGCTACAAAGGCAATGGATGTAGAGGAAGCGGCCACAGGATTGGAAGAAATCATGTCTTCAAAAACTGACGTTATTTCAATTCAAAACGGGGTGGGAGGACCTCAAATTGCCGAGCGACTTATTGGCTTCAACAGGGTGGTTGTTGGAGTTGCTGGGGGATTTGGTGCATCAATAATTAGTCCTGGACATGTTCACCATAATGGCTGGGATTTTGTGAGACTTGGGGAGCTTAATGGATTACGGTCTGATAGGTTAGCTAGATTACACTCTCTGTGGAGTGGCGTTGGTTTCCGAGTAGAGTGTTTTGATGACATCCATCAGCTCATTTGGGAGAAACTAATTTGTAATACATGCTTCTCAGCGATCTGTGCTATTACCGAATCAACAATTGGGGAGGTGATGAAAAACGATCATTCATGGGTCTGTGCGTTAAATTGTGCAGTTGAGACCTACAATGTTGCTATCGCCAAAGGTATAAACGTCAGAGTGGGCAATGTAGCCAGTTATGTTAAAGAATTTGGGTCAAAAATACCGAATGCTCGCCCCTCAATGCTACTCGATTATTCTGCTAACCGTCTGAGTGAGATAGATTTTATAAATGGTAGTGTTGAGCGAGAGGGATTACGTCTGGGTGAACCCACACCTTTTAATAAAGCCCTTGGTTCAATAATCAGAAGTAAAGAGCATCAAAGAGGGTTACGGAAAGGCACCGAATAGGAGAGAAAATGCTTATGCAAAAATTTGGAATGTATATCAATGGGGAATTTACTGATTCAGACAGCGGGGAGTTTTTTGATAGTTTCAACCCTTATACTGGAAAAGTTTGGGCTAGGGTTGCTAGGGGTAACGCAAAGGATGTTGATAAAGCTGTAGGGGCTGCCCACCGAGCGTTTTCTTGTGGTTTATGGCCGGACATGACTGCCAGTCAGCGCGGTCGGTTACTGTACAGGCTAGGAACGATAATCGAAAGGGAGTCGAAAAGACTGTCAGAAATTGAGGTTCGGGATAACGGTAAATTGTTGGCAGAAATGCAAAGTCAAGTCGAGTATGTTCCGCAGTGGTACTATTATTTCGGAGGCCTGGCGGACAAAATTCAAGGCTCGGTGATTCCGCTTGATAAAAAAGGATATTTTAATTTCACTAGACATGAGCCGCTGGGTGTCGTTGCCGCCATAACACCATGGAATTCGCCGCTTCTGTTATTGAGCTGGAAACTCGCTCCAGCACTGGCGGCAGGATGTACGGTTGTAATTAAACCATCAGAATTTACTTCAGCCTCTACTCTAGAGTTTGTCAGATTGGTTGAGGAGGCTGGTTTTCCTAAAGGAGTGGTAAATGTCGTGACTGGGTTGGGGACTGATGTTGGGTACTCATTGACTAATCATGAGCTTGTCAAAAAGATTGCTTTTACCGGCTCAGATGCCACGGGAAGGTCGATTAACAAGATCGCAGCAAGTTCATTCAAAAGAGTGACATTAGAATTAGGTGGAAAGTCTCCAAATATTGTTTTTGAAGATGCTGATTTAGATGATGCGGTTAATGGTGCTGTATCAGGAATTTTTGCTGCGACGGGCCAAACTTGTATTGCTGGATCACGCTTGCTTTTGCAAAAAAATATTCATGATAAATTTATGGAACGTCTTGTGGCCCTAGCCAAGACAGCCAAGATGGGAGACCCCATGAGCCCGAAAACCCAAGTTGGACCAATAACCACCCTGCCTCAATTTGATAAAGTATTAAAATATATAAAGGTGGCCAAGGAGGAGGGTGCTAAATTGGTGTTGGGTGGTTCGGTAGCCAATAGACCAGAGTGCGGTCAAGGCTGGTTCATTGAGCCTACAGTATTCACAAATGTCCAAAATAGTATGCGTATTGCACAGGAGGAAGTTTTCGGACCTGTTTTATCGGTAATCAGCTTTGAAGATGAGGAGGAGGCCATTGGTATTGCTAACGATATTCGTTTTGGATTGGGCTCGGGAGTGTGGACCTCTGATATCGGAAGATCGATAAGGATTGCCGAGCGAATCAAAGCGGGCACCGTTTGGGTCAACACTTACCGTGCAGTTAGCTTTATGTCACCGTTTGGTGGATATAAGGACTCTGGAGTAGGTCGTGAGAGTGGAATCGAGGCGATCTATCAATATCTTCAAACTAAAAGTGTATGGATAAACACTGGGGCCAAAATGGGAAATCCCTTTATCATAAAATAACAACCAAATAGTCAGGAGAAAAAATGAGA